>Ga0302309_10002063_pt1 | contig 17270 bp, 17 predicted proteins | sample III_Palsa_N1_1_FD_200453 | JGI IMG/M metagenome (GOLD analysis project Ga0302309, IMG submission 200453) | Peat permafrost microbial communities from Stordalen Mire near Abisko, Sweden - III_Palsa_N1_1 | ecosystem: Environmental > Terrestrial > Soil > Palsa > Peat permafrost | place: Sweden... | reverse complement strand
GGTGCCGGTCATTCCTTCGCCAGTTGATAATAACATTAGCTAAGTATGGCTCAGGGTTTGAAAGTGTTAGGACTACCCTGTGATTACCTAATGAATCGGCGTCCCAATCGTTATTTTTAGTAATATATCTTATTTCCTGTCCGAAGGAAATGTTGCAAACAAGCGTTATTAATGAGCAGAATAAAAATGATTTCAGCATAAGATGTGGGTATAAAATCCTGCAATCAAACCTTATACAGGAATTATTAATGCTAAATTACAAATACTTTTAATATGATTTGGAATGTAACCTAAACTTGCATTGCGCCGGTTTACTTTAATATAACCTTTGTAGCGCCGTAGCCAAACTTCTCCTTCCGGGCATCCATAAATGTTTGTATTTTGGGGTGTTTGCTTAGTATTTTATGGATTTCGTGCCTTAAAGTGCCGTTCCCGGCCCCGTGGATAAAAATAATTTCAGGCAACTGGTGTACAATAGCGTTATCCAGGCTCTTATGAAAATGGGCCAGTTGGATACCTAATATTTCAGTGCTATTTATAAACTTGTAGTCGTTGCGCAGTTTCTCAACATGCAGGTCGATTTCCGTGGCTGGCTTTTCAATTACAGTCTTTTCTTCGATAGTATTAAAAAAATTTTCTTTTAGCTTTTGCGCATCAATAACTATTTCAGGCTCATCCAGTCGGATTAACCAACACTGCAGGTTTAATATGGGTGCCCGCTTTTTTGTGCCCGAAAAGTCTTTGGCTTTAAACTTTTCACTAACTACAAGCGGGGCAGTCGGTTCTATGTTTTGCGTTGTATTAAAAATCACATTAAAAATAAATTTCGGCCATAATTGCAAATCGGCCAATTGGGCAGAATAAACTTTCACAGCCGACTTTGGTGCGATTATTCCGCCAAACTCCCCTTTAAAATGTTGCTGTTTTTCGGTAGTTAATGTTGAAAGCAACTGGAATGAGGTATCGTTTATCAAATAAAAATGCACAACTGAATTAGCTTTCGCATCGCTGATGACGGCTACATAAACACCTTTTGTTTGAAAATCGCCCGCAGGTGGTTGTTCTTCCTCAATGGTATTGCTTTTCGCTGTTCCCGCAGGTATGTAGCCATGTACTGTTGTAACCTTACTCGCCAGAACTGGTATCTCAAAATCATCTTCGCCGGTAACACCTATCATTTGTTCGTCAATGATCCGGGTAACAAAGCCCTCCATTTTCTCGTCAACAAAACGAACGAAGTCACCTAATTTATATTTCATAATGTCTGAACCGGGATTAAGCGGATTTAATAGATTTTATACGATTGTTGCCAGCCAGGTTCCAATTGATCAAAGTAATCACTAAAATCTCACAAATCCCGGTTCAGACAAAAAAATCATTAAATAAAAAAAACCACCCGCCCGAAGGCAGGTGGCTACAAATTAGTTATTTAATACCCCTATTAAAATAACTGTTGCAAAGTAAAAAATTATTTGCCGGACTGCAAATAGTAATGAAATTTTTTTTTGCAAACTTGTTGCAATTACTTTTTTAAGTTAAACCATTGAAAATAAAAGGCTAAGTATTTAAAAATCAATAAGGATAATATATTGCCCGTTTACTTTTCAATAATATCGTCGTTATTTTGTTAATAAAATCGAACTTAAAATGCACAAATCATTTATTCTATTTGGTTTTTAACGCACCATTTTATTGCGGGCAAATGCCCAAAACTTTTATGTGCCGCGCGATATACAACGTGCCAAAAACAAAGAAACCCAGCTTGTGACCGGGTCCCTTTATTTTTACGATTTAATCCAGCTATGCATCCTGGATGGAATCATTCAAATCGTCGGCAGTGCTTTTAACTTTTGATTTTGCGCCGTTGAAATGATTTCGGGCCTCATCTTTTAAGTTTTCAACTTTTGACTTTACATTATTGATCGCTTCATCTTTATAATCAGATGCATCGCTAACCGCGCCCCTGAATTTTGATTTAGCCCTGTCATAAGCAGTATTGCCAATGTCTTTTAAATTACCGGTTGCTGATTGCGCCTTATTTTTTGCGGCATCTATCAAATCATTTACAAAATCGGCAATACCTTCTCTTGTTGTTTCGCCCTTTTCTGGTGCCAGCAATAATCCTAATGCAGCACCTGCCGCCGCGCCTATTAAAAGTGCAGCTATAACCCTTTTTGTATCTTTCATGTTCTTTTGTTTTTTGTAGATGACAGAATTTGCACAATAACAATGCCAACATTAGTAGTTTGCAGTGGGCAGTAGCAGTTTGCAGTAGCAGTTTGTTTTAAAAATCCGATCCTTAGGAGAGGAGGGTGAGGCACAAAAAAGGCACCCACTTTTTGGGTGGATGCCTGGTACGTTTAATGATTATATTATAATTAAATAACCTTTACATTTACCGCATTTAAGCCTTTTCTTCCGTTTTCTACTTCAAACTCAACTTTATCATTCTCACGGATTTCATCGATCAGACCTGTTGAATGAACAAATACGTCCTGGCCACCATTGTTTGGTGTAATAAAACCAAAACCTTTTGTTTCATTAAAAAATTTTACTGTTCCTTCTTTTTGCATTACTTTATTTATTATTTATTTTTAAGGGCGGCAAGGTAGGCATAATAATTCATATAAAATAAATATTTGTAATTTAGGTAATTTGGTGAGTGGTGAGTGATAGTAGTAGTCAGTTGTGAGTTTTACATTTTTTCCACTGACTACTGACCACTCACCTGTTCAACTAAACAAAAAAAGCCCTCCAGCTGGCGCTAAACGGGCTTTTGCTAAATAAAATTAATCGCACTGATCAATCCATCACGCTATCCTTAATTATTTAGCCACATTTTAAATATTTTTCGAGGTGTGCAGGGCCAAAAAAACGGTTAAGCGTATTTGAACATTATGTTTAATTTACGTGAAATGATACATTTCAGATTTATTACCGGGTGATTTTATTAATTGTATTTTTGCCTGAATTGAAGCCTGTTTAAAACCAGGCTTACTAGAACTTATATAAATGAAGGCCTTTATTTTCGACCTTAACGGCACCATGATCAATGATATGCCGTATCATACCAAAGCATGGCAAAATCTTTTAAATAATGAGTTGGGCGGCAATTTTACATGGGACGAAGTAAAAGCCCAGATGTACGGCAAAAATCCCGAAGTGCTGGTGAGGATGTTCGGGCCGAACCGCTTTACAGTGGAAGAAATGAACCGCTTATCTTATGAAAAAGAAAAAAAGTACCAGGTTGAATTTTTACCACATCTTGAACTATTGCCCGGCCTGCATGATTTTTTAGAAAATGCTTATCAAAAAGGAATCCCAATGGCCATTGGCTCGGCGGCGATACCTTTTAATATTGATTTTGTACTGGATAACCTGCACATCAGGCATTATTTTGGTGCGGTAGTAAGTGCAGATGATGTAGTATTAAGCAAACCCCATCCCGAAACATTTTTAAAAGCCGCAAAGCTTTTAAATGTAAACCCTACAGATTGCCTGGTATTTGAAGATGTGCCTAAAGGCGCAGAGGCCGCTGCCAATGCAGGCATGGAAGCGGTAATCATTACGACCACTCATGACCCCGGAGAGTTCAAAAACCTGCAAAACGTAATTCATTTTGCAGAAGATTTTAGGGATGAGTTTGTAAAGGGGCTTATTTAATTTGCAGATGCGTGAATGTGCAGATGTGCGGATTGAATGAATTAAAAAGTGCCGCTCAATTTGCACATCTGCATATCCACACATTTGCACATCCACCCATTTGCATATTCGCACATCCGCACATTATCTATAATACACCTCGCTCCACTGCAACTCTTTTTTAAGCTGGTGCAGGCGGGTTTCTTTATCTATCAAAACATATTCAATACCGGCCATTTCGGCAAAGTCTTCAAGATGCGATGATGTTAAGTTTTGGCTGTAGCAAGTATGATGTGCGCCGCCGGCAAGTATCCATGCGGCACAGCCGGTCTTCATATCCGGGTAGGGTTTCCACAATACGCGGGCAACCGGCAGGTTGGGCAGGGCATGTTCAGGTTTAACAGCTTCAACTTCATTAACCAACAGCCTGAAACGGTTACCCATATCTATTACTGAAGCATTTAAGGCAGGGCCGCCAGCTACATTAAACACCAGGCGGACGGGATCAGCCTTGCCGCCTATGCCTAAGGGATGTATTTCGCAATTTGCTTTGCCATCTGCAATGGATTCACAGATCTCCAGCATGTGCGAACCTAAAACCAGTTGGTTTTTTGGATCAAAATGATAGGTATAATCTTCCATAAAAGAATTGCCGCCTTTTAACCCGCTGCCCATAACCTTCATGGCGCGTACAAGGGCGGCTGTTTTCCAGTCGCCTTCACCGGCAAAGCCATAGCCCTGCGCCATTAAACGCTGGGCGGCAATTCCGGGTAACTGCACCATTCCGTGCAAGTCTTCGAAGGTATCGGTAAAGCCCTTATAATTGCCATCCTTTAAAAAAGCGGAAAGGCCAAGTTCTATTTTAGCGGCTGCCTGCATAGAACTGTAGTGAGCGCCACCTTTGTGCAGAGAGGGCACAACAGCATATTTTTCTTCATATTCAGCAATGAGTTTATCTGTTTCGGCATCGCTTATCTCATTGATGACCCTCACTAAATCACCCACACCATGTGTATTCACCGAATAGCCGAATTTTATTTCAGCTTCCACTTTATCGCCATCAGTAACAGCTACATAACGCATATTATCGCCAAAGCGGACAAACTTTGCGCCCTGCCAGTCGTTCCACCCGGCGGCAACACGGCTCCAGGCGCCTACCTGGCTTAAAACATCTGCATCTTCCCAATGGCCAACCACAACTTTCCGGTTCAAACGCATCCTCGACATAATGAAACCAAACTCCCTGTCGCCGTGGGCGCTTTGGTTCAGGTTCATAAAATCCATATCGATAGTTTCCCAGGGAATATCACGGTTAAACTGCGTATGCAGGTGCATTAAGGGTTTCTGTAATATTTTCAGTCCACCAATCCACATTTTTGCCGGGGAAAAGGTATGCATCCAGGCAATGATGCCAATGCAATTTTCAGTAATATTAGCTTCCTGGCAAACAATGTAAATTTCCTCTGCCGACTTTACCGTTGGCTTAAAAACAACACGAACAGGGATTTGCTTATCCTCATTAAATGATTTTGCAATTTGCTGCGAATGCTCAGCTACTTTAAGTAAAGTTTCTTCCCCGTATAAATGCTGGCTGCCTGTTACGAACCAGATTTCGAATGTTTTTAAATTTATCATAGATGTGAGATATGAGATAGTTTAAATTAGTGAATTATTGAATTATTGAATTAGCGAGTTAACGATTGACTGAATTATTGATTGAATTACAAACGCCCTAAAAAATCACTAATTCAATAATTAACTTTGTCCATAGTAAGAATCCGGGCCGTGCTTTCGTTCAAAATGTTTTTTTATGAGTGAATCTTTTAATCTTGGTGCTTTAGGGTTGATCTGTTCAGTAAGATAAGCCATTTGGGCGATAGACTCGAGCACTGCACTATTATAAATCGCTTTTTCGGCAGTTTTACCCCAGGTAAATGGTGCATGGTTGCCTACCAGAATCATTTCAACTTCTTTATAGTCCAATCCTTTTTCTTTCAAACAATTTAAGATTTGAAAACCGGTTTGATATTCGTAATCGCCCTTTATCATGTCATCGTGCATAGGCGGCGCACAGGGAATATCAACAGTCTTGTGATCGGCATGTGTGGTGCCATATATAGGGATATCCCTCTGGGCCTGTGCCCAGGCTGTGGCGTAGGTTGAATGAGTATGACAAATACCGCCAATCTCCGCACATACCTTGTACAATACCGCGTGGGTTTTAGTGTCCGATGACGGCCTTAGTTTTCCTTTAACTATTTTGCCTTCAAAATCAACGATTACCATTTTTTCCGGCGATAATTCATCATAAGGCACTCCGCTTGGCTTTATCGCGAAAACGCCCAAATCTCTGTCGGCGGCGCTAACATTGCCGAAGGTAAAGAGTACCAGGCCGAGCTTGGGCAGCTCTATATTGGCTTGGTAAGCGAGTTTTTGTATATGATCGTATTTGCTCACTGTTTATTCAGTTTTTGTATGGGTTTCTACAAATTTCCCTAATTCAACATATTTCCTGTATCTTTTTTCGTGCAGTACAGCGTTTTGTTTATTGGGTTTATATTCCGTATCAAACCCGCCGCCCATAGCAGCCATTGCTTCTTCAACATTCGGATATATCCCGGCTGCTGTGGCTGCAAACATTGCTGCACCAAGTGCACAGGTATGTTCAAACTGATGAATACGGATCGGCATTTGTAAAACGTCGGCCATCATTTGCATAATATAAGGTGATTTTTTTGCCACCCCCCCTATCCCTATCAGTCCTTTTACCGGCACACCCTCACTGTTAAAACGGTCGACAATACTTTTAGCGCCAAAACAGGTGCCCTCTGACAATGCCCTGAAAACACGCGGGGCATCGCTACCCAAATTTAATCCAGTAATCGCGCTTTTTAATAATTGGTTGGCATCCGGCGTGCGGCGGCCATTCAGCCAGTCGACCGATAGTTCTGCGTCTTCATCCAAAGGCAATAAAGAGGCCTGGCGGCTAAGTTCAGGGATTATCTTTCCTGCAATTTCAGTTTTAAGGGCTTCGGCCGTTTTTGCATCAATCAGCGATGATTGGCTCAGCAGATCGTTTAAAGGCCAGGAGAGCAGGTTTTTAAACCAGGCATAAGTATCACCAAAAGCAGACTGCCCTGCCTCCAGGCCCAGCATACCCGGTATTACAGAGCCATCCACCTGTCCGCAGATACCTTTTATCAGCTTGCCCTGCAGGTCGTCATTCGGCGTTACCAGCATATCGCAGGTTGATGTGCCCATTACCTTGCTCAAATGGTAAGGTTCAATTTGCCCACCAACTGCGCCCATGTGCGCATCGAAAGCGCCAACGCCAATAATAACATCCGTACTTAAGTCCAGCCTGGTTGCCCATTCTTCGCTTAATGTTCCTGCGGATTGATCGGATGTATAAGTATCTTTGTATAATCTTTCGGTAAATCCTTTTAAAACCGGGTCGAGAGATGCAAAAAATTCATCAGGCGGCAGGCCGCCATATTCGGCCGACCATAACCCTTTATGTCCGGCTGAGCAGCGCCCGCGTTTCATGTCCCTGATATGTTTGCCGCCGCTAAGCAAAAATGGTATCCAGTCGCAATGTTCTACCCATGAGTAGCATGCTTGTCTGACTTTTTCATCTTCCCTTAAAACATGCAGCAGTTTAGCCCAAAACCATTCGGACGAGTATATCCCCCCTACATATTGCAGGTAATTAATGTCAAATTTTGTGGCATGATTGTTTATTTCAGCGGCTTCTTTTACCCCCGTATGGTCTTTCCATAAAACAAACATGGCATTGGGATTATTTTCAAAACCGGGGGTTAATGCCAGCGGTACGCCCTGCTCATTAACCCCAACAGGTGTTGAACCCGTAGTATCAACCGATATAGCTTTTATAGCCGGTGCAATTGATGCACCGCCGGCTTTTTTAATGCAATCTTTTATGGTAAACTCCAACCCCTCAACATAATCAAGCGGATGCTGCCTGAACTGGTTATCCGCAGCATTGCAAAATAATCCCTGCTGCCAGCGGGGATATAAAAAAACAGAGGAGGCTAATTCCTTACCATTAAGGGTATCAACAATTACGGAACGTACCGAATCAGTACCGTAATCAACACCGATCACAAATTGGTCTTTATTCATTTAGGGTAATTGGTTTATGAATGCAGAATTACGGATGCAAATTAAAGCAATTTTGTGATTAACAAAATAAATTAAGTGTTTTTTTTACACTTATTTTATGATGGTAAGTATTGTATCAGCTTATGCAAAAAAAGCATGCTTCTATAGTTCATGCTTCCAGAATGGAAAGTGGGTTGGTAATTGTACTACTAACACTAAAAATTAGCAGTAAATAATTGTAGCATTCATTATCTTGCTGACGTATATACATTTAAAATCAACAACCGTATCATATAATTAACTATATTACAACCAAGCCTTATGAAAAAACTTAAAACCGCTCTCCTCCTCTGCTGCATAACATCTATGTTATCTTCCTGTTTAATTAATAAGCAGGTGATCAGTTTAAACGGTCCGGCATTTTATAACAACGATGTTTCATACCAGCCCAAACCTATTTCGGCAGACACTGTGCATCATGCCACTTATGTCTCAGCATCGTTAATTAACGGTCAGGGCGCCAACGAAAATGACGAGCTCACCGCAGGTCAGTTAAACCTGGGAATGGCTTACACCATAAAACATTTCAACTTTGCTTATGGTGCATTTGGCGCGGCAGGCAGTTTTAATAACGCAACAGTGGAGGGGGACGAGCCTTATTATTTTCATGATAAGTTTGTTGGCGTAACCGGCGGCAGGGCCTCGGTTAATTATTATATCACATCCGGCCATGTTGATATCCGTATTATAGGTATTGAAGCGGCATACAGTCATGAATTTGGCGGTTATGCTAATTACAGAAACGAAGTGGTCGGCGTACCGGGCTTTTACACAAACACACGTACCAACCTGTTTACCATAGGCGGCAGCACCGAGGTTACCTGGTATGGCCGTGACCCATCCTGGCAATATGGCCTTCGTTTATTTATTGGGCAAACGGACGGCAGTTACGCAAACAATAGTTACAGCGATGTTTCGAGAACAGCCGGCGCATTAGCTTACTTTATGCAGATAAAAAGATATTTTATGGTTGGCGAGTTAACCGGTTCGGGCGGCCATTTTAGTTTAGGATATAGGTTTTGATGGAAATTTAATGAGTTTGTTCAACACCTAAGCATGAAGTTAGCGTTTGCATTTCATTTTACATCCTCTTATACAAAAAACCCGGTATTAACCTTAAAATAAACGCCACTATCCGCCAGCGTTTGGTAATGTAAACAACATCCATTTTATTTTTAATGGCCTTAAATATTTGTTCTGCGGCTTTTTCAACGGGCGCTACCCAAAACATATTTTCGGCCTGTGCCATGGCAGTATCTACAAAGCCAGGCCTTATATCGGTTACATAAAGAGGTATTTGCAGCTTTTTTGCTTTTTGCCTCAACCCTTCCAAATAATTTACCTGGTAAGCTTTGGACGCACCATACGCCGGGGCAAACCGGCTTCCGCGAATAGCTGCTACAGAAGTTATGCAGGCAAAATGTCCAAATCCCTGCTGCTGAAAATAGTTAAATGACCAATTGGCCACCGCAGTAAACCCGGCAACATTAACCGCGTTGGTTTGCTGTTCGATAACGGTATCAAGCGCAGGATTATTTTTACCTGTGCCTGAGCTTAATATCAGCAGGTCCAAGCCGCCCAATTCATTTGTCAATCGTTGCAGTTGGCGGGGCATATCTTCAATATAGCTTACATCAAAACAGGAAACAATAAAATTACCGGGATTTGATGCCTGCAGGTTTAAGAGCAGTTGATCACGCCTGCCGGTAATGCCCACTTTATAATTATTTTTGGCCAATATAATGGCAAGTTCCCTGCCAATGCCTGTTGTAGCGCCAACTATGATTGCTTTTTTCATATTGAATATAATGGCTTAAGACTTAAATATTTATCGCCTGTTACAATTCATTAAATATATCCGTATTTATACATATATTAGTCTTTATATGAACCTTAAACAATTATTATCTTTAAGCTGCGCGGCAATATTATTTGCATCATGCTCACATATATATGAGCCTGCCCTTTATCACCAGGACATTGCTTACCAGCCCAAACCAACCTCGTTTGATACCGTAAAAGCTGCAAATTACATTTCAGGAGGATTTAATGCCAACGCAAATTCTAATTTTAACGATTTCCTGGTAAGCGGCCAGCTTAATTTAAGCCGTGGCTACGTTTTTAATAATTTCAACCTTTCTTATGGGGCTTTCGGCGTTTTTGGTGAATACCAGAGTGATCAGGACAACAAAGGCGCAGCAAATTATTTTAGCGATAAGTTTTTTGAAGCGGTTGGCGGAAGGTTTTCAGCAAACGCATTTGTCACATCCGGCAGGGCAGATTTCAGGTTTATCGGGGTAGAAATGGCTTATAGTCATGAATTTGGCACCTACGCTGATTTCAGGCAATACCTAAATTCGCAACCGGGCTATTTTGTTGACCCAAGAACAAATCTTTTCACTTTGGGATTAACCTCCGAGGTTATATTCCATAATGTGAATGACAAAGGTTTTCAGAATGGGATACGGCTTTTTTTTGGAGGAACATTTGGCGACAATGACTTATATGATAATCCCAAAGTGAAGGAAAATTTCTTTAGCGATATTACCGGCGGCGGGTTCAATATTTTCCCTAAAGCAAGCTATTTTATTAAAGTTAAAAACTACATCGGGACTATTGAAGCAGGGAATGGCTTGTTTCTACGGTTTGGCTATAAATTTTAGATCATTCCGAATAAACGCTTCCTACCCTGTCCCTTAAATTATATCAGGAAGCTTTATTAAAGCACCTTTTCCTTCTACTGTTCCTACATTAGTGCGAGTGCAGAAGCGTATTTTTGTAAATATGTATTTTTACTGATTGTATATATAAATACGCGTGAACATGCGGGTAATTGCAATAAACTTATTTCACCAAAATGGAAATAGCACCACTTTCTGAACTACCTGACAACTTTCTTGTTAATTGTGGACATAACGGCTATTCTTCCAATTATACCTTTACAATCAATAATTCACCGGGCCTGCGAAATATCGTTTTTAATCTTGAATTAACAGCACTGGAAATCCCATTTATAAAGTATTGGACAACGAAAGAAGCAGACATAATTTATTATAATCAAATAATTAAGGATGGGCACTCTTATGCAGCTTTGGACGGAGATGACTTAGTTGGATTAGTCATATGCCAGGAAAGGAAATGGAACAATACCCTTTATATTGAGCATTTAATGATTGCTGAGGGCGAACGGGGCAAAGGGGCAGGTTCATTGCTTATGAAAAAAATAATTGAATATTCATCAGGGAAAAATTATCGCCTTATAGAATTGGAAACTCAAAACACTAATGTTCCTGCTATAAAATTTTATGAAAAACAAGGTTTTAAAATAACCGGACTTAACTTAATACTATACGACCCTAACGAAAACCCTGGTGAATTTGCAATTTTTATGTCTTACAATATAAGAGACTAAATAATCTGCGGGTGTTGAGCCTTGAATTGGCATTTGGATATAAATACGCCATTCAAAATCCGAAATCACTCCGAATAAATGCTCCCTACCCTGTCCCTCAAGTTATATCCCGAAGCCATTACCTCGCCATAAGCGCCGGTTGTACGGATAGCGATAATGTCACCCCGGTATGATTGCGGTAACTCTACATCTTTCCTGAAGCAATCCGTGCTTTCACAGATAGGACCGACTATGTCATAGTGAGCAGTTGGCAGTTGGCAGTTGGCAGCTGGCTTCGATTCCTGACTTTCGGACTTCCGGACTTCCGGACTTCCGGACCCTCCCCGACTTAAATTCTCAATCTCATGATACGCCTGGTAAAGCATCGGGCGGATCAGTTCTGTCATGCCTGCATCCAAAACCAGGAAATTCTTTTTCTGGCCATTTTTAACATACAGCACCCTGGAGATAAGGGCTGAGCTTTGGGCAACTAAGGCACGGCCTAGTTCAAAATGCACTTCCTGACCGGGTTTTACATTTAAAAAGTCTTTAAAAACCTTAAAGTAGCTTTCAAAATCGCTGATGCCATTGGTATCCGGATTATAGTAATCAACGCCAAGGCCGCCGCCGGTATTCAGCAGTTTTACTTCAAAACCATGGTCGGTAAACCAATCCTGCATTTCGTTTACACGGATACAAAGGCTTTTATACACCTCCATATCCGTAATCTGCGAACCGATATGAAAATGTATGCCCAAAAATTTCAGGTGAGGGCAAGCGCGCAGGGCATCAACCACATCAGGCAGCTGCCAGCTGTTGATGCCGAATTTATTTTCATCAAGCCCGGTAGTTATAAAGTGATGGGTGTGCGCGTCAACGTTTGGGTTAATGCGTATCGCAATATTGGCCGTCTTATTTTTGGCTTTCGCCAGGTCGTTTATAATAAACAACTCCTGCACCGACTCCGCATTAAAACAAAAAATATCGGCATCAAGGGCCAGGTTTATTTCTTTATCCGATTTACCCACCCCGGCAAAAACTATTTTTTCTTTTCCAAAGCCATGTTCAATTGCCGCTTTAACTTCGTTGCCGCTCACACAATCCGCGCCAAAGCCATAAGATTGTATGGTATCTACAACCTTATGGTTAAAGTTAGCTTTCATGGCATAATGCACATGGAAGCCATATTTGGCAGATGCAGTACGGCAAGCCTGTAATGTTTTGCCAAGTATGCCCAGGTCGTAGTAATAGAACGGGGTTTCTAATTGCCGAAAGCGGTTTATGGTGTTAGTGTTGAACATGATTATCATTTTAAACATGTAATTGCTTTGTGTCTTGCAATCACCTTTTGAAATTATTAATTCCGAAATCGAAATTCCGAATTCCGAAATCAAAACAGCCTGTTATGAAGGCTTCTTAATATCTCCGTTTTATCCCCTGTTTTTATTAATAGCGACATATTATGATCGCTGCCGCCGTAGGATATCATCCTGATTGGGATATGCTTTACAGCTTCCAATACACGTGCGGCGTAACCATGCTTTTCGGCGCCAAAATCCCCGACTACGCAAATTATAGTTTGATCATGATCGATATCCACCGTGCCAAAAGCAAGCAATTCGGCTGTAATGTCATCAATATAAGTGGTATCGTCAATAGTTAATGATACGGCAACTTCGGAAGTCGTGATCATATCAATGGATGTTTTATACCGCTCAAAAACTTCGAACACCCGGCGCAAAAAACCATGCGCCAGCAGCATCCGGCTGGATTGTATTTTGATCGCGGTTATACCATCTTTTGCAGCTATTGATTTTATCTTATCCTTTTCGCTGGTGTTAGTGATCAATGTTCCCTGTGCTTTTGGGTCCATTGTATTCAGCAACCGCACTGGTATCTTATACCTTTGGGCCGGGAATACGCTCTGCGGGTGCAAAATCTTTGCGCCAAAATAGGCCAGCTCGGCAGCTTCATCAAATGATAACTGCGCTATCGGTTTTGTGCCTTTAACAATCCGGGGATCGTTATTGTGCATGCCGTCAATATCAGTCCATATCTGTACTTCTTCACTGCGGATGCCTGCTCCAATTAATGATGCGGTATAATCGCTGCCACCACGGCGCAGGTTGTCTATCTCGCCAAAGCCGTTGCGGCAAATATAGCCCTGGGTAATAAATAAATTATTTTCAGGATGCTCACCCAGCAATGGGCTAATGTGTGCGGTAATGTAATCAACTATTGGCTCATTATCCTCATCAATTTTCATAAAATCAAGCGCGGGCAATAAAACCGAAGGTACGCCTATTTCTTTAAGATAAACATGGTATAAAGTGGTTGAAAGCAACTCGCCCTGCGCCAGTATTATTTTTTCTTCAATTGGGGTGAACAGGTCATTTGCCAGGTTACTAAGCAGGGAAAAATGATAATTGATAACTTCCTTTCCTTGTTCCAGGTATTCTTTTTTTACGAATAGTTCCTTTATAAAGACCTCATATTTATCTTTTAAAACTGTGATCAGATTAGCTGCTTTATTTTTATCCCCGGCAAGGTATGCCTGGCCTATTTCGACCAAATCATTTGTTGTACCAGATACTGCAGATAGCACTACAATCTGCCTTTGGGACGGATCAATAATATCCAGCAGTTTTTTCATCCTTTCAGGACTTCCTACAGATGTTCCGCCAAATTTTAAAACCTTCATTTTTTATTTCCTTTTACCATAAATGATTGATGGGCTACTATCAATTTTAAGGCGCTAAAAATAGGGTTTTAAACTAAGTGTTGCGAATGATGGGTAAAATTAAATTGGGAATGGATGGCTTGAGGGCAAAATAAAATAAATAGTTATCTGCATGGAATTTAAACGAGCATAGGATTAAACCCGGGTAATAATACACTATAAGGCGTACTGCCTACCAATTTATTTCGCATTTGCTGCCTTGGGCGCCCTTGCAGCAGGGGCTTTTTTCTTGTGCTTTACGCCGTTGTCGATATAATTAATTACCTGCTTTTTAAGTAACAAAAATGAGCCGATGGCCAGCATAACAAGACCGTTGGTTATGAGATAAGCCCTGCTGTTTGTATCGAAAATCTTACCTGGAACCATGAAAATTTCTTTAAACATTCCCCATCCCAAATAATCTTCACCAGCCAAAAAAAACGCAACCAAAAATACTATGACTGCATTTGCCCAAAACCAATTCCGCTTTGCCGATATCCACCATGAAATAATATAAGCAATGATCAGCCCTAAAATACCAAACCGAGTAATGATCATTATATCCGTATTATACCTTTGCTGGGCAGTAATGCTTAACAGGTAGGTTGAAGACTGGTATTGGAACGAATAGTCCCATAAAGAAAATAGCGTATCAAACGCGTAAATAAAAAACCAGCTCGCAATAAAATGGATTATTAATTGCCTGGTATTCAATTTTGAAAAAAAACTTTTTATCATGCTTTAAGGTGTACTATAATGTGGAACTGCAATAATAAGATTTTGGCAGAAATTTTTATGCACTAAAAATTTATTTTCATTCAATAAACACTTTCCCTGATTTTTATAGCTTTGGATGATGAATAAAAGCTATTAGTCTATGCACCCTTAATTGCGTTCGCATTCAATAATCAATAATTTAATTATGGAAGTCCACCACCACCCAAAACTGCCAGGAGAAAAGGCCAGGCATTTTAAAGAATACTTTCTTGAATTTTTGATGATATTCCTTGCTGTTACAATGGGGTTTATTGCCGAGAATATCCGTGAACATATTTCAGATAATTCAAAGGAAAGAGAATATATTATTGGAATGATAAAAAATCTGGCAGTTGATACCGCCAATTTAAAAATCACCATCCGGGAAAACGGGAAACAAATTATCGGTATTGATACGTTAAGAAGTATCTCCCGAAATAAGCTTAACGAGATAAAAGTACAAGATTCATTATTTGAATATACCACCAAATACCTTTTCAGTGTAAACGAATTTAAGAACGACGACATAACGCTATCGCAGCTCCGTAACGCAGGTGGCTACAGGCTGATCCGTAATGAAGGGGTATTGGATAGTATAGAGGTTTATGAAACAAACATCCAGTACCTTTCGCTCCAGTCGGGTTATTTTTTAAGCAGTATTGGAAAAACACTCGATTTAAGCGGTACGATTTTCGATCTAAATTCCGGCCGTAAATTCCAATCGGCGCCCACATCGACACCGATATTAATAACCACCGACAAGGAAAAAATATACGAATTTTATAACAAGTGTTATATGATATCGGTAAGCCTGAGAGGATATAACCAAATGCTGAAAAGCCACCTTAAATACAGTATCAGCCTGATTGCTTATCTGAAAAAAGAATATGACATTGAATAAGTGCTACATTTCAGCATTGGTTTTTTTGTTGCTGTTTATTGCCTTTAGTTTTTCAAAATATGCTGCCGAAGGCGGTTGGGCGCTGTTGCTTTTCTTTATTTCGCTGGGCATAGCATTTCGCGGCAAAGCAAAACTGAAAGGATTTTCGTTTACCACCATGATATTTGGCGTGGTTAGCGCGGGCATGTATTACCCGCAGTATTTTTTGCATGCCGGCGGCTTCAAACTAACCGCACTGATTGTTCCGCTGCTGCAGCTTATAATGTTTGGCATGGGCTGTGAGCTAAGCCTGAAAGACCTGGCAACAGTTATAAAAGTGCCAAAAGCCATAGCAGTTGGGGTAATTTGCCATTATACTGTTATGCCGCTTATTGGTTTCGCACTGGCCAGCTTGTTTAATTTCCCGAAAGAAATTGCCGCAGGCATTATTTTAGTTGGCTGCTGCCCGAGCGGCCTGGCATCAAACGTTATGTCGTACCTGGCCAAAGCAAACCTGGCCTTATCAATCGCGGTAACGGCGGTTTCAAACCTGCTTGCGCCACTGTTGACGCCTTTGTTGATGCATTTGCTGGCGGGTAAGTTCGTCACCCTTGACTTTGGGGCCATGGCCTGGGATACCACCAAAGTGGTGATCATCCCAATATTCGCGGGTTTATTGTTCGATTATTTGGTGAAAGGACGGCTTAAATGGCTCGATAAACTCATGCCGCTGGTCTCCATGTTCTCCATTGGCCTTATTATCCTGATCATCATATCTGCAGGCAGGGACAACCTGCTGAAAGTGGGCTTGCTGCTGGTAGCAGTTGAACTTATCCACAATATAAGCGGGTACACGCTGGGTTACTGGATAAGCCGTTTATTAGGTTTTAAAGAACGGGAATGCCGAACTATATCGCTGGAGGTTGGCATGCAAAACAGCGGGCTGGCATCCGGGCTCGCTTTATTGATGGGCGGCGTGACAACTATTGGGCTTGCACCTGCCGTATTCGGGCCGGTAATGAATGTGAGCGGGTCATCGTTGGCTACGTGGTGGCATGGGAGGGAAACGGTGGATGAGGAAAACAATCAGTAACCCAAAACCTGCTATCACCAATATTTAATTTATCCGCTGCCATACGGTAGTTTTACCAAATAGCGGGATACCGATATATCCGCGCAGTTCCAGGTTATCGCCTTTTACTGTTACGGTAATATTATAGGTTTTGCCTGAAAGTGAGTTGTATATTTTGCCGTTCTGCCATTTTCCATCTTCGTACACAAGGCCGGTAATAATAACCATCCCCTGCAAAAACCGCAGCCTTAATTTCGGATCGGGATTATAAATATCGTGTTTAGGATTTCCTTTATCATCCAGTACTGAATTGCCCCAAATTAGTTTTCCTGACCAGGTATTACCAGTTCGGAAAATCTCAACTTTCCCGTCTTTGTTTTCGGTGAGCCAGATGCCTTTGATTTGATCACCGGGGCTAACCTGCGCATAAGCCCGCAAGCCTGCAAAAACTAAAACGATCATAGCCAGCAATATCTTCTTTTCAGGTATCATCCATTATTTATTATAAAGGCTGCATTAGCAGCGTTTTCGAAATAAATGTCGCAAATTGCATTGTGGCGAATCTACTCACCCCGAATGCTCCGCCAGTTGGCGGATGTTCGACCCTCTCTTTCGCTTCAAGAGAAAG
>Ga0302309_10002059_pt1 | contig 17276 bp, 9 predicted proteins | sample III_Palsa_N1_1_FD_200453 | JGI IMG/M metagenome (GOLD analysis project Ga0302309, IMG submission 200453) | Peat permafrost microbial communities from Stordalen Mire near Abisko, Sweden - III_Palsa_N1_1 | ecosystem: Environmental > Terrestrial > Soil > Palsa > Peat permafrost | place: Sweden... | reverse complement strand
TGTCGGAACCAAGGAAGGTCCGGCTGGATATCAGCGAGGTTAAAAAACAGCTTGCGCCGATCAGGGCGGAATTGCAGGATACTAAAAAGCCTGTTGATAACCGCAGGCTGGCAGGTTTCCGCATCCTGCTGAAACGTTCTCAGGATAAGCTGGGGGCTTACCGGAAAGCGTTGTCGCGTTCTGCGGGCGATTTACAGGATGGCGCAAAGGAGTTAATGAAAATTAAAAAGGATTCAGTGCTGACGGTTAGCAAAAGTGATTCAGCGGCGCGACCCTCCTACGCTGCGCAGTTCGCTGATATGAAGAACCGGCTGGTGCAGGCCGACCGGTCACTCAGCACAGGCCTGGATACTGTTAACAACCTGCTCCGCGATGTATCGGAGGCTTACCTGCAGATCAGTGATGTGCAGGCTGACGTGGACGAACGGTTAAAGGTCCCGGCGGCAAGTGAGCTTCACCAGGAAACTTCCTATTTATGGTCGGCGCCGAAGGAAACCAGCAAAGTCAATATTTCCAATAATTTAAGCACCACCTATGCCTGGCAAAACAAGGTCCTGGGTGATTTCCTAAACCGTACCTGGGATGACCGTTTGCTGGCGATATTGCTGGGATGCTTCTTCTTTCTGTGGGTATCCCTGAACTTCCGGAAAGCAAAATTACCGGAACAACAAAAAATGCTGGGTAAACTCGATTTCAGGCATTTGGTTCCTTTGCCGTTTACCGGTGCTGTTATCGTTATGCTTGTGCTATCGCCGTTGTGCCAACCAGATGCGCCTTTTCAATATATGGAAGTGATCCATTTTTTATTATTGCTCACGCTGTCCATTTTTTTCTGGAAAAGACTGGCTAAAAGCGAACTGAGGTACTGGCTGTTCATGGTATTGCTGTTTGTGGTTATTGAGCTAACGGCTGCTGCGGTGCACGACTCCCTTTTTATGCGACTCTGGTTTATCTTTTTGAATTTGAGCTCACTATATTTTGGGGTTGTTTTTTCCAGGAAGCTGCTCAGCGCCGAAGTGCCTCAATCCCTGATCCGTCCGGTACTGGTCATTTACCTCATGCTGAACGGGCTGGCGGTCGTGATGAACGTCTTTGGTCGCATGAGCCTGGCGAAAGCATTTACGGGAACAGCGATTATCGGGATCACCGAGGTGATCGGGCTGGCTGTGTTTACCCAGCTGCTTACGGATGCACTGGAATTGCAGATCAAGCTGAGCGCCTGCAACGGCGGCTTTTTTTCCCGGCTGGACATTCCTTCCACCCGCCAATCCTTTAAAAAACTGCTGTCGGGGCTGGGTATTATTATCTGGCTGCTGGTGTTTATGATCAACCTTGGGATTTCCAAAGATGTGTGGGGCTTTATCAACAAGCTGCTGGATAACAGGCGCACATTCGGGAGTATCAGTTTCACTATCGGCAACGTACTGTTCTTTGTACTGATCCTGTACCTGTCCCATTTGTTCCAGAAAAATGTGGGTGCCTTATTTGGTGAAAAGCGGGTCACCTTTAATAACGAAATAGAGCATGGCAGTTCTAAATTGACCTTATTCCGGCTGGTCATTGCTATCATCGGTGTTTTAATGGCAGTGACAGCGTCAGGTATCCCCCTGGATAAGCTTACAGTGGTGCTGGGCGCCTTAAGCGTAGGTATTGGCCTGGGCATGCAGAATATAGTCAACAACTTCGTTTCGGGGATCATCCTGATCTTTGAAAAGCCTTTTCAGATCGGCGACTTTGTCGAATTGGCAGATAAAAAAGGGAAGATACAGGATATTGGTATCCGGGCGAGCAAGATGCTGACGCAGCAGGGATCAGAGGTAGTCATCCCAAACGGGGACCTGATCTCCAACCGTTTTACCAACTGGACCATCAATTCGGCTAACGTAAAATCGGAGATCCTGCTAAAGGTGGCCATCACGTCCGATCTGGCTGTGGTTACCTCCATCATTAAGGAGGAAATCGGGCAGGCGGAAGATGCGGTCAAAAACCAGGAGCCGGATATCCTCATCAATTCCATCGGGGCGGATGCCATAGAGTTGCGCATCCTGATCTGGATTTCCAGTATTTATACGGAACCAGTATTTAAAAGCAGTTTGTTCAGCAAATTAATTACGCGTTTTAATGCCGCACAGATCAAACTCATGTAAACATTTAATACCCGGCGTTGTTCAATGTTAAAGCATACACTATGAAAAATCCATTTAAGAAAAAGGACGATACTGTGCTGATCGTGACATTATTTGCAGGTGCTGTAATCGCTGGTACAATTGCTTATTTGTACCTGACAGAAAGCGGCGCTGGTGCCAGGAAATCTTTAAAACATAAGTTAAAAAAGGAAGGCAGGGATCTGGCAGCCGGGATAATTAGCGACAGAACAGGTATTAAAAAAAAGACGCTGAAAAAGGTTGCAGATCATGTGGTCAAATAGTTTGTATCAATGACGGCTTTGAAGCAATACCTTACCTGGCAGGCGCTGAAAAATGGATTTACGATCCTGAAGGCGGCCGGCAGCGGGTTTATGAACGACATGGCGCTGAAATACAGTGCCTCGCTGGCTTATTATACAATTTTTTCATTGGCCCCTTTGCTGCTGCTGCTGATTTCGCTGGCAGGGATATTCCTGGGAAAGGACGCGATTCAGGGTAAAGTATTTGCCGAGATCAATGGCTTTGTGGGAAACAATGCTGCTAAACAGATACAGGACCTGATTACGCACCTGCAACTATCCGGTAAGTCCACTATTTCTGTTGTTATCGGTGTGATCACCCTGGTTATCGGCGCAACTACAGTATTCGGCGAAATACAGGAATCAATTAATATCATCTGGGAGGTAAAGACCAAACCTAAAAAGGCATGGCTGAAGCTTATCCAGGACCGGATGCTGTCGGGCTCGCTGATAATTACCCTCGGATTTTTGCTACTGGTATCGCTTATTATTAATGGGGCTTTACTGGCGGTGAGCGACAAGCTGAGAACATTTCTGCCGGATATTACTGTATTGGTTTTTAATATTATTAATATCGTTATCAGTTTTGTGATCATTACCGTACTTTTCGCGGTGATCTTTAAGATATTGCCGGATGTAAAGATCAGTTGGAGGGATGTCCGCTCAGGGGCCATATTCACCGCTGTATTGTTTATGCTGGGCAGGCTGGTGATTGGTATTTATATCGGGATGTCGGCATCAAGTTCGACTTACGGCGCGGCCGGTTCGCTGATGGCGCTCTTATTGTGGGTATATTATACGGCAGTCATCCTATATTTTGGTGCGGAGTTTACCAAAGCTTATGCAGATTTTTATGGTAAGCGGATCCAGCCTGCTGACTTTGCAGTGCATGTAGAGCAAAAAGAGGAAGAGCGGAATGTTGCAGTATTGCCAAAGAAAAAAGATAAAAAGACAGGTAAGCCCCTGGCAAAATAATAGGCAATAAGGACCAGCCAGCAATCAAAATTCCTTTCGTTGGCCGGGATTTGCAACCCACGACCAGAATCACGGTGGATTTGTAATTCACAAAAGATAGTAATTGCATACCGGGATTACAAATCACGGAGATATTAAGTCCCGGATTACAAATCCGGACCAACAGGTATCCTGTTATGCACGCATGAAAACACCGACCACAGACTATTCCTTAAAAATATTTTTCTTAAATGATGCAACTTGTTTTTAGTAAAATGCATCTTTTCTCTTATACCCTCTCACCATGTTCAAGAACAGTTTGAAAATCGCCTGGAGAAACCTGCTCAGGGACCGGCAGTTTACCCTCCTCAACCTTATCGGGCTATCCACAGGACTGGCCTGCACTTTCCTCATCTATCTTTGGATCGACCACGAAGTCAGCATGGACAATTTCCAGGATGATGGCTTGTATGAGGTAATGCAGAATGTGCCGTTAGGCGACAAAACCCTGATGACCATAGAAAGTACACCTGATGTTTTGGCCAAAGCACTGAAGGACGAGGTGCCGGGTATTGCAGATGCCGTCACTTTTAAAACCCCGGACTATGACGAAGAAACCTGCATTATTTCTGATGGCGGCAGTAAAAGTTTCAAGGCATCGGAGGCGTTTGCCACCGAAAATTTCTTCCGCATGTTCTCTTTTAAAATGTTACACGGCGATGGTGCCATGGCGTTGGCAAACAGGGCCGGCATCCTTTTATCCGACCAGCTTGCCGGAAAATTGTTTAATTCGCCGGATAACGCCGTCGGAAAAACAATAACATGGTATAAAGGCCCCGGCAAAAAAATAAATGGGACCTATGTGGTGTCGGGCGTTTTCGCCGTACCTCCTGCAAATTCATCCCGGCAGTTTGATGTCCTCTTTCCGCATCAGCGCTACCTGGCTACTGCTACCCAGGACATTAACTGGAACAGCAGCGATCCGGGTACCTATATCACACTCAAAAAAGGTGTGAATGTGGCGCAAATAGATCAAAGAATAAAAAATTTCATCCGCAAAAAAACAGGCGATACCGTGTGGAGCGGCACTTTGTTCCTGCAGCGCTTTAAAGATGGTTATTTGCATAACCATTACGAGAACGGTGTTCCAGCGGGCGGCCGTATCGCTTACGTCAAATTATTTTCCATAGTGGCTGTGTTCCTGCTGGTCATTGCCTGCATTAATTTCATGAACCTGTCTACAGCCAAAGCATCTGCGAGGTTAAAAGAAGTAGGTATTAAAAAGGTGGTCGGTGCGGGCCGGGGCCTGCTCATCCTTCAGTACCTTGGTGAATCAGTATTGATGGCTTTAATAGCGATGGTCACTGCTGCTGTATTCGTGGCTGTCCTGGTACCTTATTTTGAAAGCCTGACCGGTGCTGACCTGATGGCTTCTTTCGATCCGAAGATACTTGGTGTCATCTTGCTGATTACCTTAATAACCGGCTTACTTGCCGGAAGTTACCCCGCCTTGTACCTGTCGGGTTTTAAACCCGCTCTTATACTTAAAGGTACTTTAAATTTACGTTCCGGGGGGTCGGCGATCAGGAAAGGCCTGGTAGTTTTCCAATTTTGCGTTTCGGCCATATTGATCATTTCGGTACTGGTAGTCTACCGGCAAATGCAATTTATCCAGGCCCGTGATTTGGGTTATAATAAGGAGAACGTAATATCATTTAAAAACGAGGGTAACATTCAGCAAAACCTCCATGCATTTATTACAGAGATGCGAAATGTACCGGGAGTGGTAAATGTATCGGATATGGAAGGCGACCTTTTTGGTAACCATAGCGGCGGCAGCGGGATAGACTGGCCCGGAAAAAAGGGCAGTATCGAGTTTTCCGGGCTTTATGTCGATTTTAATTTTTTGCAGACACTGGGGCTGCAAATGAAAGAAGGACGGGCATTCTCATCAGCAATCCCGACAGATAGTACCGCAGTAATTTTTAATGAAACAGCGATCCGCCAGATGGGATTGACAAACCCATTGGGAAAGACCGTGAAACTCTGGGGCTCCAAAAACACGATAATTGGCGTTGTGAAGGATTTTCATTACGAATCCTTGTACAAAAACATAGGTCCGCTATTTGTGAACTTCCGCAAAAACAACCAAAATATCATTACCAGGATATCTCCTGGAACTGAAAAGGAAACCATAGCCAAAATTACTTCCCTTTACCGTAAGTATAATCACGGCCTGCCTTTTGATTACAAATTCTTCAATGAAGATTACCACGCACTCTACGCTGCCGAAGAGCGGGTAACAGTATTGTCGGAGTGGTTTGCGGGCATTGCTATCCTTATCTCCTGCCTGGGCTTATTTGGGCTTTCGGCATTTATTGTTCAGCGCAGGCGTAAAGAGATCAGTATCCGTAAGGTAGTGGGCGCCTCTGTGACCCACCTGGCAACCCTGCTTTCCGCTGATTTTCTGAAATTGATATTGGTAGCTTTTATTGTTGCTGTACCGCTTTCGTGGCTTGCTTTAGACCGCTGGCTTCAAACTTTTGCCTACCACGTTGCAATAGATATCAAAACATTCCTGGTGCCGGGCATAGCTATCGTCCTGATAACGATAACAACCATCAGTTTTCAAACCATAAAAGGGGCCTTTGCAAACCCTGTAAACAGTTTGAGAAGCGAATAGTCAGTAAACAAGCCTGCAAGAAAATTAGAATTGAACCATTGAATTTAGTGGTGACAGTGTTTTGTCACCATAAAGGGGTCGATTTTTGTTAAATTTTTTCTATAAAAAACTGTAAATGAGATGTGCCAAAAATCGGTGGCGTGAAAAAATGTGAACATGAACTCGAATTTTGAAGGGTGGAAAAAGACGAATTCATGTAGATTATTTGGGGCGTCGGATAGATAGGTTAAAAGTTCGACAACGTATATTTGCAAATAACACATAGATGGCGGCAGATACATTTAAAATAACGATACACATGGTTTCAAGTCTTGACGGCTATATTGCCAAAAAAGACAATAGCGTTTCGTGGTTTGAGACATCTGACAACTACGAGAAAGGTATTAATGTTACTAAACAAGATGCGGAGGAATTTCTTAAAACAATAGACTGCTATATAATGGGTTCCCGCACATATGAACTCGCTTTGGAACTTTCAAAATCTTATGGGTGGGTTTACGGAGACATACCGACTATTGTATTAACGCACAGAAAACTGCCGGTTGACCGACAGAATATTGAAATTTATTCAGGCGACCTGAACAAACTTGTAAATGAACGACTAAAACCAAGCTACAAGAATGTTTGGGTCGTGGGTGGTGCCGTGCTTGTCAAAGAATTTATTCGTTTAAACTTAGCGGACGAAATAAGACAATCAATTCTGCCAATTATTTTGGGTGACGGGACACCGTTTTTTGACCAAACAGGACAAGAACAAGCATTACACCTAAAAAACGTAACAGCCTATAAAAGCGGAATAGTGGAACTGTGTTACGAAATTAGAAAATAATAGAATGTTCCAACCCGCCGAAAAAAATGCTGTCTGTAGCTGGGCTTAGGCATTTGGCCGCCCAAAAAACAACATATAGCCATCAGCGTCGGCGAGCTCAAAACCCCGCAGGTTGTCGGTATTGTCGTGGATGGGCTGGCTGAAGGCAACACCGGCAGCGCAGTATTCCTCAAATAAAGCATCCGGTCAGTGACTGAAATAAAGGCATCCCAGCGCGCCCAGTCATACCTTGTATGATTGGGCACGGGCTGGCCGCTGGATTTCAGCATAAGTGATACAGGGCCGCGGCCTATCATGGCAAAATAGGGCCCTTCTTCCGGGCCCATATACTGCACCCTGAATCCCAGTTTACCGACATAAAATGACACCGAATCCTGGAGATCGGCAACAATAAAAAAAGGCGAAATGAAAACAAGATCTGACATAACTAAAGTTTTGAATACTAAATTAAGTAAATGGACATTTAAAACGGAAAGCTTAGGATATTTAGCAGGAAAAGCTACATAACAGGCTTGGCAACTTTTATCGCCCGGAATAAAAATCAAAAATAATTCGGGAGTGCGTTCGCTGTTTCAATTTTTTTTATTTAATTTTAGTTTATTCATTGCCGGTGAATAAAATATTAAACCATTTAAAGCAGCAAGATGTTATAGTACCAATAGTATCAGTTTTTAATATAAAATCTGTCATGAGTCAAGTAAGTGAAATAAAATGTCCTGTTTGCGGGGAATGGAGCAAATGGACAAGTAAAATAGATGAAAAGTGCCCGAATTGCAATGCATACCTCGACCACGGGCGTTTGAAGTATGCGGAAGAAAATAGGATTAATGCCGAAAGGGTCAGAGAAAACAGTTACCTTATTATAAAAGATACTGATGACCCCTTGGTGCAAATGGGAAAGCAATTTATAAACTGGCTGAGGTGGACTACATTTTATGGAATATCGGTAATGTACTTTTTTATCGCTATTATGGTAATATTGTATGGTTTGGTTATGCTTTAAAAATCATTGATTTTCTTCAGCAAAGCTGTCACACGTGCTGTCGTCCGCAAGTATTCATGAAAAAAGGTGAAAGTCATTTTGTAGTTACGTTCATGTATTGTTGGTTTGATTACGGTAACCCCCGCATTGAAAGCTTTCAGATTTAATCTCTGAGGGCTTTTTTGTTTGATGATAGTTTTAACGCTATGATTTCTGAAACAGACCTCATCCTTAATAAGGATGGAAGTATTTACCATATTAACCTTCTTCCCAAAGATGTGGCAGATACTGTAATTACTGTAGGGGACCCCGACAGGGTAGGGCAGGTAAGTAAATACTTTGATAGAATTGATATTAAAAAAGGTAAAAGAGAGTTTATTACGCATACCGGCTATATCGGTAAAAAAAGATTAACTGTTATTTCCACCGGAATTGGGACGGGCAATATTGATATTGTTTTAAATGAATTGGATACTTTAATCAATATCGACCTAAAAACCAGGCTTCCAAAATCCAATTCCCGGCACCTTGACATTATCCGCATCGGTACTTCGGGCGCTATCCAGCCCAATATACCTGTGGATAGCCTTTTAATATCTTCGGCCGCTTTCGGGCTTGACCCGATTATGAACTATTACGAACAAAGTCTTACCGAAAAAGAAGATGAATTTTTACTAAAATTTGCATCAGCATTTCCTGCCGAAAATAAGATTCATCCTTACCTGGCAATTGCAAATAAAGAACTGCTTGGAACTTATGCCGGTGATATAAGACAGGGGATCACTCTTACAGTGCCCGGCTTTTATGCCCCGCAAGGGCGGATGTTGAGGGCAAAACAAAGCATTCCAGGGTTAATGCATACAATCCAAAACTTTAATGCTTCCGGCAAAAAAATAAGTAACCTTGAAATGGAAACCGCAGGAATATATGGCTTGGCAGCCTGTTTAGGCCACAGGGCAATATCTTTTAATGTGATATTGGCCAATCGTGCAATTAACAGTTTTAGCAAAAATCCCGGTAAAGTAATGGATGATTTTATACAGGTGATATTGGGTATCATTTGTAAGCCCAATAAATTGCATTAAAGGAAGCATAAGGCGGGCGGATTTTTGTTTGTCAACCTTTCTGTATGTCTAATTTCAGATATTTTATGTCAGGTTTTGCCTTTTTAGTGTTTCTGTCAAACTTTTTCCATTTGATGGAATCGGGATTGATTTTTAAAGCTTCTGAAAAATCGGTATCATTCTTACTAAGGTTATAGACGTTGTATGGCGCATAAATTGAAATGAAAAGTTTGGAATTTCTGCTAACTATCTTATCTAAAGTATTTTCATCACAGCGGGTGTCAATATTATTAGCAATATACTTATAGTTTAAAGTATCCTTATGACTTACTTTTATAAAATCAACTATCTTTTCCTTTAACAGGGGTAATAATTGATCATTATAGGCATTGTATGTTTTTAAAGCTGTTTGATTAATTAATTCGAGGGATTGAACAGCACCTGATGAATTATCATTTCCCTGTATATCTTCTTCAATAAAATCATCCGGGAAATGCTCAATTATTTTTTTCAGTTCAAGTTCATCTTCCTCATTACAATTTTTGCCATTCAGGCTGCAAGCTGCGGATGATGGTAAATAACCTGTGTCATACAGTTCCTTAAAATCAATTGCTTTAACATTATTTAACAACATATAATTTTTAATTCTTTCTGCCTCTGTAAGCATTTTATTATTTCTGTCAGCTTCAATTTTGAGAATGCAAATACATAGATTAATTGAAATTGCTGTTAGTAAGGCGATAAGTTGTTTCGCTTTTTTATTTTCAACCAGTTTATCTATTATGCACACAACAAAATATGTAATTACAAATGAGGCCGCAATTAACAAACCGATTACGCCAAACCAGTCCAACCTGGTTAAAAAATCATAGGCGCTTATTGCATCATTTAATTTCATTGCTATAGGTTTTAAAGTATATTATTAAAAAAATCAGCTTATAAATATATTATGTGTCCCAGGCCACAAAAATGGTCTGCCATTTTTTAAGAATAGATTAAAGTTAATATTTTGTTATGGGATTTTATACGTGAAAACACTGTAATTCAGGTGGTTAAAATACCCTTTTTTTGTAGGTATTTTAGGAAGTCTATATAAGTAAAACTACGCAGAATATGAAGGTGATGATAAACACCCGAAGATTTGACAGGATTGTATTTAAACTAAATGGCTGCCAGCTAACTTTTTTCACGCTTTTGCCGTGATCATGGGAAAACCTGAATCTGCACGCAATTTAATCCACCAGATCTACCCCATTAGCATCGGTAGTAAGTACTTCGCTCATAAAATTAAGGAAAGGGCGTATTTTTTTAAACATATCGTTCATTTTGTATAAGAAGTCAGGGCTCAATACTTCTTCATCACTAAACAGGTATCTAAGCATGAATTGTTTATAGCGGAGCAAGTCAATTGCTGGATGGTCTTTTGCATAACCGCGCGGAGCTGAGCCGAGTTGTTCACCATACAGGCTGCCAAAGGTTTCAACCAAAGTTTTGTCGCCAAGCAAATCCCTCCAGGCGGGGTAGTTGGTATCGATGTCCTCTCTTATGCGTTTCATATCATCAGGCCCCGGTCCCCAAAAGCCTGCAACCAGGCCCGAATTGCCTGGTTCAATGCGAAAATAATAACCCCCGCGTAGTTTGTTTGTCGCCCTTTTGAATGATGCGCTCCAGTGGGTATTATAAGGAATTTTATCTTTAGCAAACCGGACATCTTTATAAATTCTGTACACACTCTTTTTCCCAGATGCGGTTTCGATATGGTCATGTTTATTCATTTCCCCCAGCAGGGCATCGGCAAAGGCAATGATATTGTCACGGGCTTCAATATACCTGTCCTTATGGTTATTAAACCAGTCGCGGTCGTTGTTTTTTGAAAGCGCTGTTAAAAAACCAAGAGAATCTTTTTGTATGGTAGCTGCTGACATTTAATACATGTTTTACTTTTGCAACCGTTTGCTTTTATCTTAATTTAAAGCATAAACTTACGTAAATAAACGTCTCATTAAGCTAAATAATACGGATCACAGAACTGTAAGGGGCATTCGAACATGCGCCGCATTGAACCAGGAATTTTCAAAGTCTAAATCTGCGGTCAGGCGTTAACCAGGTAGAAAATCATTTCCCTTTATCTTTCTTCCTTTGCTCATGCTTTTCCCTGTCAGCTGTATTTGCAGCGCGTGATTCGGCGATATCATATTCCAGTTCAGGGTCGATGTTTGATTCTTCAACCTTTTTTGCCTTTTCCATCAGCTCTTCGTGGTGATCCTGCAGCCATTGAAGCTGTTTTTTGCCGTATGAAAAGCGTGTAAACAATACAAATAACACCGGAACAATGAAAATAGATATAGTTGAAGAGGCAATCATTCCGCCCAACACGGCAATACCAATGGTATTTCTGGACTCTGCGCCTGCACCCGTGGCAAATACCAGCGGCAACACACCGAAGATGAAGGACATGGACGTCATAATGATCGGTCTGAAACGCAGGCGCACCGCTTCGATGGTCGATTGTAACAACGGCTCGCCACGATCAACGCGCAACTTGGCGAATTCAACGATCAGGATGGCGTTTTTAGCCGACAGACCTATCAGCGTGATCAAACCTATTTGCGCGTAAACGTTGTTGGTAATGGTTGGGGCGCACGTTAACGCAAGAATGGCCCCGAAGGCGCTGATGGGCACTGCCAGCAGCACGGAGAAAGGTACCGACCAGCTTTCGTATAATGCAGCCAGGAAAAGGAACACGAAAATGATAGAGAACAGGAAAATATATACTGTAATACTGCCCGCCTTGATCTCCTCATAGCTAAGCCCCGAAAACTCATAAGTATAGCCGCGCGGCAACGCTTTGGCCGCAATTTCCTTAAGCGCATCCAATGACTGGCCGCTGCTGTATCCCGGTGGAATAGAGCCGTCCACTTCTGCAGAACGGAAAATGTTAAAGTGCGATATGGATGTTGCCGTTGCATCGGCCTTATAGGTTATCAAAGTGCTCAATGGCAGCATATTACCGGCCTGGTTGCGCACATAATATTTGTTGATATTGCTGATCAGTGCCCGATAAGCGGTGTCGGCTTCAATAACGGCGTGATAAGTACGGTTGTACAACGTAAAATTATTTACAAATAAGCTGCCCATGAAGGCCTGCATGGTGGAAAAAACATCGGATATGTTTACCCCCAGCTTCTCGCATTTTTCGCGGTCAACCGTAACGGTAAAGCTTGGGGTGTGGGCTGTAAACGAACAAAATGCCGTTGAAGTAGCCGGCGTCTTTTTGGCGATGGCGACAAATTTTTGCACATTTTTTTCAAATGCATGAATGTCATCCGTCGAGTTACCCTGTTCAATTTGCATTGAAAAACCTGCCGCGATCCCGATGCCCCTTATCGGCGGTGGCTGGATAGCCACTACAGTGGCATTTTTTATGCCTGCTTTTGCTACCCGCTTTTTAATATTGTCCATAATGCCCTGTACTTTGGTTTGGGGGGTAGTTCGCTCATCCCAGGGCGTTAGCATACAAAACATGGTGCCGCTGTTATTACCGCCGCCGCCAAGTATATTAAAGCCCGATGAACCCACAAAATGCAATATGCCCGGGGTTGAACCCACGATCTTCATCAGCTTTGCCAGCACATTGTTGGAGGCTGTGGTAGAGGAAGCGTCGGGCATGGTATACGTTACAAATAATCGTCCGCCGTCTTCCGAAGGCACGAAGCCCGATGGTTTGTTCCTGAAAAGCATAACGGCCGAAACACATATTACCACCAATATAAATACCATGAAGCCAGCATGCTTAATACCGCGTCGTACACCAACCGAATATTTTTCGTTAAGCCAGTCGAAACGTTTGTTAAACCAATCAAAAAATTTGTCGAACCAATTCTTCTTCCCTGAACCATGATGCGCGGGTCTTAGCAAAAGCGTACATAGCGCTGGCGTTAGCGACAGCGCGATAAAGGCCGAAAAAATTACCGATATAGCTATGGTGATGGCAAATTGCTGGTAAAGCCGGCCAACAATGCCGGGAATGAACCCAACCGGAACGAACACAGAAGCCAAAATAAGGGCGATGGCAATTACCGGCGCCGATATTTCCTTCATCGCCTGGTAAGTAGCTTCTTTTGGCGACATGTGCTGTTCATCGATATAATGCTGTACGGCCTCTACTACAATGATGGCATCGTCAACCACTATCCCAATAGCCAGTACAAACCCAAACATGGTGAGCGTATTGATAGTGAACCCTAAGGGGATGAAAAAACAAAAAGTCGACAAAATGGATACCGGGATGGCCAATATCGGTATGATAGTAGCGCGCCAGTTTTGCAGGAACAGGAACACGACTAAGGCAACTAATATCAGCGCCTTTATCAGTGTGCCGACCACCTCCTGCATGGACACCTGGATGATAGTAACCGATTCAAAGGGAACAACGTATTGAACATCCGGCGGGAATGATTTTTTTAGGTCTGCGAGTTTTGCGTAAACATTATCGGCGGTTTGCAGGGCATTGCTTCCCGGCGATTGAAAGATCATTAACAGCGAACAACGGTTACCATCTACAAAGGAACCTCCTGAGTAAGTGAACTTGGCGAGTTCAACGCGGCCAATGTCTTTCACATAGATCATTTTATCCGTCCCGGGGACATTTTTTACGATCAGCTTTTCATATTGTTCGGGTTTGCTGAGCATGCTGTTCACCACTATGCCTGTTTCAAATGCTTGTTTGGAGTTTTGGGGCGGTGCTCCTACCGACCCTGCAGCAACGTAAACGTTTTGACCGCTAAGGGCAGTCGTTACATCTGATGGCATCAGGTTATATGACGCCATTTTATCGGGATTAAGCCATATCCGCATGGCGAATTGGTCGGTGCGCGCTTGCACATCACCCACGCCCGGTACCCTTAAAATAGCATCCTCAATAAATGTATTAGTATAGTTATCAAGGAAGGTAATGTTATGTGTCTTTTTTGGCGAGTAAATGGCTACCAGCATCAATTGGTCGGGATTGCTGGCACGCACAGTCGCACCCAGCTTACTCACAACTGCCGGCAAAAGAGGTGCGGCAATGCCCACACGATTTTGTACGTTAAGCGCAGCGATCTGCGGATTGGTCCCAATATCAAACGTTACCCGCAAGCTCATGCTGCCGCTATTGCTGCTGGTGCTTTGCATGTATTCCATGCCAGGCGCTCCGTTTACCTGCTCCTCAATAGGGATAGCAGTCGTTTGCTCTACCGTTTGTGCATCAGCGCCGGTATAGCTGGCATTAACCCCTACGCTGGGGGGCGAAATATTAGGATATTGGTCAACAGCAAGGTTGAAAATGCATATCACCCCGGATATCATCAAAACAAGGGAAATGACGATAGCGGTTACCGGCCGTTTTATAAAAGTATTGGCAATCATTTTTTTTAAGTCTAAAGTCCAAAGTCGTTAGTCTAAAGTCAAAACCCTTAAGTCAGCAGCCATTATGTTGCTGTTGACTTAAGACTTAAGACTCCCGGCTCAAGACTTACTGGTCTCGTCAGTTTTATGCAGGTCACGTGATTTCTGTAATTCAAATTCCAGTTCCGGGTCGATATTCTGCGCTTCAACTTTTTTCGCTTTTTCCATCAGTTCTTTGTGATGTGCCTTCAGGTATTCCAATTTCTCCTTACCGTAGGCCCAGCGGGTGATGAGAACAAACAGCACCGGTACCACAAAAATAGCGATGGTAGATGCCGCAGTCATGCCCCCCAATACGGTCAGGCCTATTGTACGCCGGGCCACTGCACCCGCACCGGTTGCAAAAACCAGCGGCAGCACACCCAGTATGAAGGCCATAGAAGTCATGATGATCGGGCGCAAACGAAGGCTTACGGCTTCAAGCGTTGAATCAAGCAGATCTTCGCCCCGATCTACACGGACCTTGGCAAACTCCACAATAAGGATCGCGTTTTTCGCTGCCAGGCCTATCAGTGTAATCAAACCGATCTGCGCATAAACGTTGTCGGTAAGGGAAGGAACCAGCACTAATGCTAAAATGGCCCCGAAAGCGCCTATCGGCACCGCAAGCAGTACCGAAAAAGGAACCGACCAACTTTCATAAAGTGCAGCCAGGAACAGGAAGACGAAGGTAATGGAGAACGCGAATATATACATAGTTACAGAACCGGCTTTCAATTCCTCATAGCTTAACCCCGAAAATTCATAGGTATAGCCCTGTGGCAGTTGTTTACCGGCCAATGCTGTTAACGCGGCGAGTGCATCGGTAGAGCTTACACCCGGCGGCGATGACCCGTCTATCTCCGCAGAGCGGAAAATATTGAAGTGTGAGATCAGCGGGGCCGCTTCAACAGGCTTAAAACTGATGACGGCGCCCAAAGGCACCATTTTATTGTTGGAGTTGCGTACGTAGTACTTTTCCATATCAGTTATTAGCGCCCTGTAAACAGTATCAGCCTGGACCACCACGTGGAAGGTGCGGTTATAAGTGGTGAAATCATTGATGTACAAACTGCCCGTAAAGGCCTCTATAGTGGTAAAGACGTCCGATATGCTAACCCCCAACTTTTCACATTTTTCCCGGTCGACAGAGAGGCTCATGTTAGGCGTATGAGCGGTGTAAAAGGTAAAAGCCTTGGTAATTGCCGGGTTTTTATTAGCCGAATCAACAAAACGGTTAACAACCCGCTCAAAATCCTGCAGGTTATCATTGGTGCTCCGCTGCTCTACCTGCATGCTGAAACCTACAGTTGAGCCAACACCAGGAAGGGGTGAAGGTTGTATTACTTCAACGGAAGCATTTGTAACACCGGCATCGGCAATACGTTTTTGCATTACCCTGATAATGCCCGGTACCTGCTGATCATCGCCCGAGCGTTCATCCCAGGGCTTCAGCTGTACGTAGATAGTACCATTATTGGAGTTAGTAGCGTTAGTTACCACGTTAAGGCCCGATAATGCGGCATAATGCCCCACGCCGGGAGTGCTTGCAACTACTTTCATCAGTTTGGTCATAATATTAACTGACTGGGCTGTAGATGATGCCGGGGGCAACTGGTAAGTTACATACAAATTGCCGTCGTCTTCTGATGGAATGAAGCCGGTTGGCTTGTACTGGAACAGGAAGTAAGCGCCCACACAAACACAAAGCAGCAGGATAACGATATATTTAGCCCCTTTGATACTGCGGCGTACACCCTCGGTGTATTTTGCGGTTACCCTATCGAACCAGTTATTGAATTTGGTAAACCATTTGGTAAGGCCTTTATTTTTTTTGCTTTCGTCCGTCGGCTTTAACAGCAGGGTACAAAGCGAGGGTGTTAATGAGAGTGCGATAAAAGCCGATATAATTACCGAGATGGCAATGGTGATGGCAAACTGCTGGTACAGCCTGCCCACAATGCCCGGAATAAATCCAACCGGTACGAATACGGCGGCCAGGATAAGCGCGATGGCCACAACCGGGGCCGAAATATCTTTCATCGCCTGGTAAGTAGCCTCCTTCGGCGACATCTTATCATGGTCGATATAATGCTGCACGGCCTCAACCACGATGATGGCATCATCCACGACTATACCAATAGCCAGCACAAAGCCAAACATGGTTAAGGTATTGATGGTGAAGCCAAGCGGGATAAAAAAGCAAAATGTACCGAAAATAGATACTGGTATGGCAAGAATGGGGATGAGGGTAGACCTGAATGTTTGAAGGAACAGGAACACCACGATAGCTACCAGTCCAAGGGTCATTAATAAAGTCCTCACCACATCTGTCATCGAAACTTTTACAACGGTTACCGCTTCAAACGGAACGCTGTAGGCCACATCCGTTGGGAAAGTTTGTTTCAGCTTGGCAAGCTCCGCGTAAACGCCGTTGGCGGTTTGGAGCGCATTACTGCCCGGCGCCTGGTATATCTGGAGGTACGATGCCCGGTGCCCGTCCACAAATGAGTTGCTCGAAAAAGTAAATTTACCCAATTCTATGCGGGCAACATCCTTCAGGTAAACCAGTTCGCCGGTTTGGGGATTATTTTTTATAATGATGTTTTGAAACTCCGGAACTGTACTTAAACGGCCGTTTACCAAAATACCTAATTCATAAGTTTGCGTTGGCGCTTGCGGCGGCACACCCGCTGTACCTGCAGCTACTTGTACGTTTTGGGCAGTAAGCGCATTAATAATGTCCTGTGGCTCAATGCTGTAAGCAGCCATTTTTTGCGGGTTCATCCAAACGCGCATACTAAAGTCGTCGGTAAACCGGCTTATTGTGCCCACTCCCGGTACCCGCAGCAGCGCATCCTGGATAAAAATATTGGTGTAGTTATCAAGAA
>Ga0302309_10002057_pt1 | contig 17294 bp, 21 predicted proteins | sample III_Palsa_N1_1_FD_200453 | JGI IMG/M metagenome (GOLD analysis project Ga0302309, IMG submission 200453) | Peat permafrost microbial communities from Stordalen Mire near Abisko, Sweden - III_Palsa_N1_1 | ecosystem: Environmental > Terrestrial > Soil > Palsa > Peat permafrost | place: Sweden... | reverse complement strand
CCACGGTATCGCCGGGCTTGGTAACCGCCCGCAGGCAAAATACCAGGGCTTCCATGCAACCTTGGGTGGTCACAATATCATCCTCGCTTATTTGGCCGCCCCAGTTAAAAGCGTTTTTGGCAATCTGATTGCGCATATCAATATTCCCCTGCAAACTTTCATAATTAGTATTGCCATTGGGGCTTTTGCGGATGGCTTCCATCATCGATTTATTCAACTTAGCCATCGGTATTAACCCAATAGCCGGCGACGAGCGCGATAAACTTAAAACACTATCTCCGCTCATATTACGGTAAACCATCGCTATCATTTCTACAACACTTACCTGCTCAACCTTTTTTAGTGGCGGCATCATTTCCGGCGATTTGGTATAGCGAGAGGCAGAGAACTTCACATAATATCCCGATTTCGGCCGGGCCTCTATCATGCCCATATTTTCCAGCTCAACATATGCTTTATAAGCTGTGCTGATGCTTATTCCCTGCTCCTGGCTCAACGCACGTACAGATGGTAGCTTATCGCCACATTTTAATAAGTTTTGTTTGATTTGATTTTCAAACCGCCCAACTAGCTGGGTATATAAAAAATCATGATCCGGGGTTGCTACTAATTCTTTCATCGCATCTGTTATGCTCAAAATTAACAAATCTGCATCTGTTTTTACAACAGCGATAACACTTTCTTTGTATTATAATTTATTCGTGATATGGAACTACAATTCGTCGATTACAAACCCGAGTATCAACCCTGGTTTGAAAAACTAAACAAAGCCTGGCTCGAAGAATATTTTGTGGTAGAGGACTTTGACAGATATGTTTTAGAAAACCCCGAAGAAGCCATTTTAAAACAAGGCGGTAAAATATATTTTGCTGTATCTGGTGACACTATTGTAGGCACCGTTGGTTTACGGTATGTAGAGGATGGTGTTTATGAGCTAACCAAAATGGCAGTCGATAAAAACTATCATGGCGGTGGCGCTGGTCAGTTTTTATGCCAGTCGTGCATTAATAAAGCGCGTGAGATGGGTATGGATAGACTAGTATTATGGTCAAACCGCATACTTGAAAATGCCATACATATTTACCGTAAATTAGGCTTTACTGAAATACCCATATCACCTGGCACCTACGGTCGCGCGGATATTATGATGGAAATAAATTTCAAACAGGAAGCAGCAATTCAACAATAAATATCATGCAAACCACACCACTAACCGAACAGGAAATACAACAACTAAGGGCCGAAACAAAAGGTACCGCCAATAAAATACACTTCAACAATGCAGGCTGCTCCATGGCACCTGATGCGGTGGTGGAAACTGTGGTAGACTACCTAAACGAAGAAGCCGGTTTCGGCGGCTACGAAACAGAGGCTAAATACAGTGAACAATTGGATAAAACCTATGATTCAATTGCCCGGTTGATCAATGCAGAGAAAAATGAAGTTGCTATTGTAGAAAATGCAAGCACCGCGTGGGCGCTGGCTTTTAATGGTATCGATTTTAAACCCGGCGATGAAATTATAACCTGCGAAATGGAATACGTTACCAACCTGATAGGCCTGGTGCATGTACAAAAAACGCAGGACGTTAAAATTGTATTGATCCCGAATGATGAGCATGGCGATTTCTCATTACAAGCATTAGAAGAAGCTATATCATCCCAAACAAAACTGATAGCGGTTACACATATCCCATCTTCCGCAGGCGGCATGATACCTATTGTGGAGATTGGCAAAATAGCCCGCAAGCATAATATTTTGTATTTGGTTGATGCCTGCCAAAGCGCAGGGCATGTTCCACTGGATGTAAAGGAAATTGGTTGCGATATGCTATCGGTAACCGGGCGTAAGTACCTCCGCGCGCCACGTGGTACAGGATTTTTGTTTGTAAGAAAACCCATTCAGGATAAACTGAAACTGATGTTTATGGATGGCTTTACTACCGAATGGGTAACCGAAACTGACTATAAAATGAGAGATGATGCCCGTCGTTTCGAGATGTATGAAAAAAACAGGGCGCTAACCCTTGGTTTGGGTAAAGCTATAGATTACGCTTTAAATATCGGCGTCGACAGGATATGGTTGCGCATACAATACCTGGCCAATACGCTTCGCCAACAATTAAACCAAATTGAAGGCATCACTGTTCATGATTTCGGCAGCGAACAATGTGGTATAGTTACTTTTACCGTAGCCGGGATGGAAAGTGGGGAAGTAAAAGCCAAATTAGCTCAGGATAATATCAATGTGTCTGTCGGCCTGGCAAAATCAACCTTATTCTACATGAATAAAAATCACTTAGCCAATGTAGTAAGAGCCTCCGTGCATTATTACAATACCGATGAAGAGATAACGATAATGTGCGCTAAATTAAAAGAGATGCTAACCAATTAGGCAGAGATTGGCGGGTTAATGATGTTTAAATCGCGCATAAATTTTTTGCGATAGTTCAGCGGGCTCAACCCCATTTTAACCTTGAACATTTTATAAAAGTGCGATACATCACCAAACCCGCTCTCAAAAGCTATCTCCGAGATGGGCTTATCGCTTTGTACCAGTTGTTGGGTAGCATAATTCAGGCGATACTCAATTATGGTTTCCATAAATGTTTTGCGGGTTATTTTTTTAAAATACTTGCAAAACGCGTTTGGGGTCATGTTGGCAACCGACGCAGCTTTATCTAATGATACAGATTGCCTGAAATTTTCAACCAGGTAAGCAAAAACAGGGTTTATACGCTCCTGTTGGCTCACCGAACTTGTAGCCATACTTTGGTTTTGATCCAACAGGATAAAATCATTAGTTACAGCAAGTTTTTGCAAAATATCAAGCAACTTTAGCAGCTTATTAAAATTATTTTCATCACCTGTCAACCCTCTTAAAAGGCCACTAATTTCCGCTTGGATACTATCACCAAATTTTATCCCGCTTACCGACTTCTCAAACAATTTTCCGATGTCCTTCATTTCGGGTCGGTCAAAAAATTTCTCTCCTAAAAAATCAGCGGCAAATTGTATTACAATGGCTCCGGCTTCGTGTTGGGCTTGTTCAATATTGGCCAGTTTCCAACAATGCGGAAGGTTTGGGCCTAGTAGTATAAGGTCGCCGGTAGAAAAGTCTTCCATGTGCGTACCCACATATCTTTTACCGCTGCCTTTTGTAATAAAAGTCAGCTCATATTCGGGGTGGAAATGATATGGGCCGTCAAATTCCCAATGGTCAAATTTGCGCACCAAAAACGACTGCCGGTTACCCGGCTGCAAAACTTCAATAGAGGCCTTGATCATCGCACATTTTATTACATGTATCTAATATACAAATTTAATAAGATAAAATAAACCATAATTAAATCACTTTATTCATTTTTTTGATCGAAAAGATTATTTCACTTTGAGTTAAACTAATTAACTATAGTCGCAAAATCCAAAAGTATAAATTTTTAAAACCAAAAGTATAAATTTTGCTCAGCGATGATAAATAGATATTTCTTCCCTGCTCTCATAAAATCTCATTAAAAAGCCGTTTAAAATCACTTTAAACGGCTTTATTTTTTTTGGCCTTACTTAAACACCTTGATATATTACCCCTCAAACCTGCATCTTAATACTGTTTAATGATATTTTAAACAGCTTTTAAATACATTTTAACTAAGCAACTTTTACAACCCTGTAGTAAACAATTGATGGCTGCATGTTATTGTGGCCATTGGCTGCGTTAGCTGCATTCTTTAAAGGGCCGTTAACATAATACTCATTATTACCTCCTCCATCCTCAGGCTTTTTATGAGGGCCATCTAAACCCGGTGGGATACCTGCAGGTGTTGGCGCTTCTGCTGGTGTTAATACATGGTCAATTTCCCCTAACGTTTGACCTGCTGCATAAACAGTTTGCAACCCTGAAACAGGATCTAAATAAATACCTGCTCCAATGATGGCTCTACCAGCAGAATCTTTGTCAATAGCCCAATTTATCCAGCGAGTTGTGACACCATTGCCGTTTTCATCGAAATTCTCAATAAATGCACCTGTAGAATCTTTGATAGTTTTTACAGTGCCAATAGTTTCAGATTGGTAAATCTGATCCTGTATATATTGCTGTAGGTTATACAGCGTTGTTGTAATTTTTAACTGCGTATTATTATTTGGATCCTGAACACCCACAATTGCTTTTATTTCACTGTAAAGATTTTTCACCGATCCATCAGCGAACGGCCACGGTGTGCTCGTTACTGCAGCAGCTAATATAATTGCTTGCGATCCATCAGCAGAGATATTTTGCGCTCCATCAAACCTTACAGTTTGACCGCCAACATACATTATACCGGGTGCAATTGTAACTGTACCATTGTTGTTATTGGTAACAGCACATCCTGATAAAACTAAATCATAGCCTAAAGCAGCAAAAGGAGCATTAACTGCAGTAATCATTTCGGTTTGCAGGCCTAACAAAGTATCCATTACTCTGCGATAACCCCCTGGGAGTGTGTTTATTAATTTCATATTAAAAAGTTTGTACTGTAAAAGTTATTCCTGAAAAAACATAAGTGCTAACAAAATCATAAATGGCTTTACTTTGAGCTACCAGTGCCACTGGTATCCTTACAATAAAATTGTAATTTGAATTGTATTCAGTATTTAAAAAGTCGTAATCATAAGGCTCAACGTTATCACTAATGAGATAATCATAAGCTGGAGTTGCTCCATCACTTTCTAAATAGATAAATGCTTCATCCAGGTAATCCTCAGATTGCAATAAGTAAATTGATTCTGTTGGATCAAATTTGTCCCAAAGCGCTTTTGTCAATCTGTTTACTGATGAGTTTATGGTAGCATTGGCCAGCTGCTGCTTCCTGTATGCCAAAAAATCTGCATATCTGTTTTTCAGTGTAACATTTATAACTGTTAACCAGGCTAAATGAATAGGTTTTATTAAAAACCCCGGCATCAGCCTAACGATCATTTTATTTATATCGAAGCTGTAAGTTTTCATTTTGATACGTATGGTAAATAAGTTAATGTATTGCTCAAAGGAAATGCAGGATCTATAATAAAATAACCTGATTCAGGCTGGCAGCTACTGGTAAATTCTGCGTATTCGCCACCGCTATTTTGAGAGGCAATACTGGTAATATCAACCTGATTACCTGTTAAGCCAGGAACCGCTTGTATAGCATCGACCAGTTTGTTTAAATATAAGGTGCCATCAAAATTATAATTGTTCTTAGAGTTGATAAACGCTTTAATTGCAGCCTCAACCGCTGGCTGAATAACTGTTATATCAGCTGAGGGATCATAGTAAATATTGCCGTAAAATTTAAGCAAATCGGGTGCTGTTGATAGCAGCGCAAACCTTATACCTGTTGGTTGCACTTGCTGGCAATAAGCTAAAACACCATTATACTGATCTGCAGATAACTGAGCAGGTATCCCTGCATTATTTACCGCAACCTTTAATTGCACAATTCCATTTAAACTGGTAACTGAGCAAAAGCCAACTATTTGCTTTGTAGTGTCTACTACAGCATATTGGAAAATATTATTTATAAAACCCAACGTATCACCATACTGGTAGCTTATCAATTTGTTATACCACCAATAATCAGTGCCATATTGATTGCTGTTGATGATTGTTTGTATATCAACTTTAAAAGCATCCATAAGCGTTTCATAAAAACCAATAATAGAGGCTGTGATAAATTTCCATAAGGTATAAATAGCTGTATTGCTTGTGCTGTTTAATCCTGCAAGCGCTGGTTGAGCTGCCTGCTCAGTGGCCATTTCGGCCAGTACTTCATCTGTTGTTTGTGCCATGTTAGTCTGTTACTGTTATTTCAATATCCTCAAAAGAGTTAATTACTGTTGTTACTGAGCTAAAGCCATCATATTGCAGCTGCAGTTGTATTTTTTGTTTGAGCTGATCTACTAAAGCAGGTGTAAATTGTGATTTGAGATATTTCACAATACCAACCCCGGTTAAAGGGCTTTGCCTAAAACTACCTTGCGTAGCTATCAGCACAAGCTGCTGTATTTGCTCATCAGCATCATCAATTACGAAATCGCCATTAACAATGGCCAAATCCATATTTTCATCAAGTATTATATCTCCGTTCATTGCACAATTGATTTATTTTCTATATCCGATGTTTTTACTAATGGTGTTATTGTTGCAGGAGCTGGTGTAATTGTCGGGCCGGTACTGGCACCAGCAACCGGGTGTGTGTGTGACTGAAAAGCCGTTATTAAATTATTTATGGTTTGCTGCTGTTTTAGCAATATTGCAGTCAGCGGGTTAAGCAGTGGTATCCCGCCATTTTTACCATTGTTAAACGTCATTAAATTGGCGTTTAAATTGAAATTACCACTTGCATCAATTAGCAGTTTTAGCGCTGTTGATGTATCCAAACCAATACTTTCAATTATCGTAATATCAACCAGGATCAAATCAGTGTTATCATCATCAATACGACCAACTGTCACGAAAGAGCCAACTGCAGGATAAAGCACAAAACCAAGCTGTGAAATATCTCCATCGTTAATAATGGTTTTTAGCTTAACATCAGGTAACTCAGCATCATTTGATACCAGCTGCACCACACACGTGCAATCTGTTTTGTTAACTGATAAAACAGTACCCCTATCCAAATCTGCTGAATAACCCGGCTCTTTTACCATTCCCTTAACGGCTTCTTTTATTGTTGTCATGCTAATTTCCTTTCTAAAGTAATTTCATGCCTATATCCTGATTCAGCGCCAAAGGTTATCTCAACAGCCTCCGTTAAATAGGAACCGTTATGCTCAGGGTAAAGCGGATCTGTAATTACAGCAATGTCACCCTCATTAATTTCAGGCAATCCAAAAGTTGTAAAATTGCCTTTATAGCCCTCATATTTAAGTGTGTTGATCTCTGCGTTAACTATTAGTTGCATTTGATCCTGTGTCATATTAAAATAGTGCAGCGTGTGGATTTCGCCATCGTTATCCCCTGCAACTATTTGGTACTTTTTGCCATTTGGTAACTTAGATGTTCCTACAACTTTGATCCTGGTATCATCTTTTAATTTATACTCCAGCTTATTCTCTATGATGTTTTGATAGAAGTTGTAAAAAATCTCGTTTCCAGTACCATGTATGACACCCGCGAAATCAACCACTAAAACATCATTGACGAAATAACATTGCAGGCCAAACTTTTTCAAGTCTCCTAAAATTTGAGCTGTACTTTGTTTAACAGCATTTAATCCGCCTATAGTTAAGTCAACAACCTGAGTTTTACCTGTATATATATAACTGATAATATCAGCCACCTTTGTGCCTTTGCCCCATGTTTTTGTAAAGCTGTTTTGCTTTAGCATCCACATATCATCCTGGCAATCTATTGTTAAAGGGATCTGAGCGTTTACACTGGATACATAGCCGGTAAACCGTGTAGTTAAATTACCATCATAACCCAATTGAATTACCACTTTTGATCCACGCTGTATTATTGAATTTATATCACCATTTAAGATCCTGATATTTCGAGGCATAGTTATTTTAGCCGTGTTAGTTAATGTTTTTCGGCTTTTCTTTATTTTAACTTCAATCACAAAAGGAAACTCCAGGTAGTTTGTACCTGTAGGATCCGTTATGGTGATATTTGAGCTCATTGTAAACATCTTATCTTGTTTCTGTTATGGCAAATGAATAAAAAGGATAATCCAGCAGCTCCATTGCAAAGCCATTCAACACGGTTACATCATTAAATACTATATCATTTGCATTTTGCAAAAACTCGATAGCGAAACCATAAAAAATAGTTTTATCGGGATATACCGGAGCATCTAATGAATTTTCAAACAGTTCAATTGATGCTCCACTGAGTTGTGTTGTATCAGCCATTTTTAAGGAGTTAATTCGCTTACACGAATGATGTAATACAGCTGAATATATTTAGGGTTTACCGGAAATTCCTGAATACCATAACCACCACGTACATAGGCCGGATCTCCGTTTCCTCTCAGAACTTCTCCTTTACGAACATCACCAACATTATTAGTTGTTGGTTGGATGCCCGGCTCGTAATGTTGGAAAGTATCTGTATTATCAAACGCTAATTCTACAGATCCATTAACACCAATGGCGTTGGTATCTACGGCCTTAAAGCTACTGCCAGCATTTATTACATTTCCGTTATAAGTGGCGTTTCCTGAAACAACGTAATACCAGTAACCAGCCACTGCAGCAGCACCGTTTGCAACCGCTGCTAATCCATCACTGCAGCGCATTTTTATAGTATGGCGTTCAGGAGCTTCAAGTATTTCCCGTAATGTACCATCACCAGTAAATGCTGTTACACCTGTTGGTATAGTTAAACGGTCACCAACCTGATAAACATTCCCATTACAAGTAATTGCAGCGCCCTCAACCAAATATGGAGTATTGGAATTTACGGCCTGTCCTGCGGTGTAATAAACAGTTCCTAAATCGGGTATGCTGTCTATGTACTGGCCGTTACGATCAGCATTAAAACCATAAATAGGAAAACGTTGTATTTGTCTACCAGCTGTATTAACTATCAGGTTGGTTTTAACCTCACCATTTTGTGTTTGATCCGTTAGAGTAATGCTATCATCGGCAATGGTTAAATTAATATTGGTTGAAAAGTCAAAAGCGCCATTGGCTTCTGTTGCACTTGCTTTAACCGCATAAGCTATAGATTTAGCACCAACGTATGTTCCGAAATAAGTTAAATTTTTAGCCGGGCTATTGAATTGCAAACTATAGTCACCTATGTTATAATTATTAAACAAGGGGTCGGCAATATTGCAGCCGGTAAAGCTATTTGTACCATATGCCGTCCTAAAGTCTGCTTGCAAGGTGGCAATATTTGTATAGGCAGTATAACCAGCAGGAACGCCCGGATAAACTACACCACCGTTACCCACACCGCCCCTTAGCATGAAATTACACTGAAAGAACAATGAATATATAAACTTTGTAAAGCCTATTTTACCCTCACCGCCTGCTGTAGATTGATCAGATGACGATATATTGCAATTTTGAAAAACACAACTATCTACCTTACCATTTGAAACATCCGTTTGTGCTAATACAAAATTATTAATGTTTACAAAAGTGCAATTCTTAGCTGAGCCACCATTTGCACCGTAAAAACTTAAATATAGGCTTCCACTATAATTTTTTACCACACAATTGATTAAAACAGTATCATCAACACTCGAAGGACTTATAAAAGAGGCGTTAAAAACCACGTCTTGACAAGTATTATTCCCAATTGCTGCATTTGCTGCAAACGTTGAAAAGCCGTTTCCAATAATTTCCATATTGTACAACCCGCCATGCTGATAGTTAGCTGCAACTGTATTTCCAATATAACTTATATCAATCTTTACGTCACCATCACCATAAAATTTAACATAATCACAAATGCCAGCGCTTAAAATGGCAGCTTCACGGTAAACACCCGACCCAAGTATTATTTGATAAATACCACCAATGCTAAGTGCCTTAGTGATTGTTCTAAACGGCATTTCACGGCTTCCATTTCCAGTATTATCATTGCCAAATAATGCCACATACACAGCATTATCCGGCCTTGCATTATCTGCGCTGGCATCAATCGTTATATTGTATTTATTGGTTACTCCAGGCTTATAAGCCCAATTATATGTTGCCATTTTAGTTATCTCTACAGGTTAAAATAATATTGCAGCTTGCGTTGTTAAGGTCGGTGTAATTGTATGTTACAAACACCCGGTCACCGGCTACATAGGGATAAGGGAATGTTTGCGCACCAGTTGGATAAACTCCGTTTACTCCAGTTTTAAGCTTCGCATCAGTAGCGCCTGATATTACGATGGCATTTATACTACCAGCGTTTTGCATCAAAAAGGAAACCTCGTTTAGGGAAACAGGTGCTATCTGATAATTGACGTTCTTCCTTTGATCCACTATTGCAGATAGTGTTTTTAGTGCTGTCATTGCGTTAGCATCATCAGTACCGGCCAGCGCCTGCGAGATAGTTGCAAGCGCTATAATTCCTAAACTGGATTCCGTTGCATCCGGTATAATTCCCGTACTGCCTGAGCTTAACACCCATGCTAAATTTACCTCATCCCAAATGTACATTTGAGCATTTACCCCTGTGCCTGGATCCACAAAAGCATAATCACCAGGATTAGCTGCAGGGTTGGCTGTTGTAACAGCTGCAGCGCTGGTATAAGTGCCCTTATAATGTTCAGATAGCGTTGCAAGCTTCGTTTTTTCTGCAGCTGTATAATTGCTTTCACTTAAACCGTAACCAGGCGAAGTATTAACCTTTCCATTTAGTGCAGCAGCTAAAGCCACGTTATCAGTTGGCTGGCCAGTGATATTGACAAACGAATCATCAACCCATTCTGTATTATAATCAGTGGCATCAACCTTAGCTAATCTTTGCCCTGCAGCACCTCCAGCAATTACACCCTGTCCGTTAGTTCCAGGTGCACCCGTTTCGCCCTGTATTCCTTGAATACCCTGTATGCCCTGAATACCTGCAGCTCCTGTTGCTCCAGTATCCCCTTTAGTGCCAGCCGGGCCTTGTATCCCTATAGGGCCAACAGGGCCAGCGGTGCCGGGTAAACCTTGTGTGCCTGGGTTACCCTGCACGCCTTGTATTCCCTGAATACCTTGAATACCTTGTGTACCCGGTGTACCTGCAGGGCCAGCTGGCCCTTTGGCAACATTCCCGATCAGAGGAATTACAAACGCAATTATCCAAGCCTTTAAACCAGCCATTGAAAGTTTGAAAGTAGCAGGCGCAACCGCTCCCTGTGATATTGGGATCAGATCCGCATCACCTATGGGTGCAGCTATAACTGGCAGCTCATCAATGGTTACTATATTCAATTCGCTCATGCTCCTATATAATTATTGTTATTGTCTATGATGATATTACCTGCGTTATCGCCTAATACTTCAATTGGTTGTGCATCATTAAAGCTCACAACAACTATGTTGTTGCCTTGTATATAATCAGCCACATCAGTGTCAGCGCTCTCAGGGTATGTGTCTTGTACAAACAAAAATGAACTGGGCACCAGGTCTGCATCCAGCTCCAGGTTGTTATCCTGGCATAAATCAATTACTGCAGCTGCAGTACCGTAATATTGTACAGCAATATCAATGATATTTTGTCTATCCTGTACCTGTATAGTTCTCATAATCCTTGTATAATTGGCCTTTGTGTTTTTACAGATTTGATCTGTAAGATTGGGGTGTAATCGCTTAAACAGTTCAATTCAAATGGCTGGATATTCATATATCCCTCAACTGCAGGAAACTTCGCATCAGTTACAACTATATTGTGAATGCCTAATAAATTCGGCACAAGTGACGTAATGCCTAATGTTTTACCTGAGTTAATAACCGCCCATAGGTCAGATAGCATCTGATGAGGGTAATCCTGCGAAGCGTAGTTTATCAAGAAACCACGTATCACGATCTGAAAATCATCCTGTTGTTGAAACTCTTTAACCGTTCCTATACCGCCCTGCGTATTCTCTTTTTTGATAAGCCACTGAGGGGTTATATCAAATAGTGGCCAGTCAGGTAAAGTATAATTAAAAGCTTTAGAGGTAACAGCGCCGTTGGTAACCGTTGCTGGTACTGTGAGCGATATTTGCTCATATATTGGTGTACCTAAAACGCTTTGCACACTGGCAGCGGTTGGTAGTGGTATTGTTGGCACATCACTATAAAGCTGCTTTTGATTTGCAGAAATTTGACCTGCATAAAGCGCCTCATTAAGAAGTTGGCCAGCAGCAAACTCCGCTGTTTTTGCTGCTGTATTGCCAACTGTCTTTAGCGTAGGAATGGCAAACCTAACACCTGTAATACCGAATACCTGTTGAGTTAGGGCCTGAATATTAAAGCTGGTTTTCTTTGCCATTAGATTTGAAGTGTGTTTTTACCGTCTTTTAGATTAAATCTTTTGCTTTCAAAGTGGAGCGCCCATTTTAGCTGCTGCCATAGCTCTGAAAACTGCTCATCTGATAACTGCTCAGGATCTACTTTAAAATGAAACCTGAGCAGTGCATTTGCTTTGCGGAGCAAATCCTTACCTGTGGCTGTTGCTATAGGCGGAGAGATGCTGAGTACTTGTGAGCTTAGTACTTTGTTGCTTCCGCCGTCAAAAAATTTAAGGCAGTCCACAATTTTGTTTGAGCAGTAATACTGGCATCAAAGTTTGTTGTGATTGTTTTATCACCGCCTATAAATGTGTTTAAAAGCAGAAACTCACGGGCTTCATATACTTTTTTGTCCTGGTTAAGATTCACAACGTTTGCCATTACGTCTCGACCTGGTTTTTTAAAATACCCGGTAAGCGATTCATGCTCATTAAGGTGCACGGTAATGATGTGAACCTCTTTGTATTTTTCTTTCCAGGCATCCAGTTGCTCCTGAGTTACGCCATTGGCCAGTATTGGTTTTTCTGTTTCCTGTTCGTTATTTCCTAATGAGTTTTCAAGTGATTTTTTTACTTGTTCTTTAGTCTGATCTGCCATTTTATTAATTTTTAGTAAGTGTTTAAATGCCGTTTAAATGATTTTTAAAAGCCCCGGTATTACCGGGGCTGGTTACATGATTTGTATTGATTCAAAGAACGAATCCCTTATTAGCCGGGATTAAGCTGCCCAATCAATCTCAGCAACGTCAAGAGGGAGTTTTACCTCAATCTCTTTTACTTCGCCTGCTTTTGAGCTTCTGTCTTGTTTAGTGAATACACATTGTTTTAGCACGTGGGTAATTAAGAGCTGCTCAGCGTTTACATATACCACTGTTACATCAAAAGGCGCTATATCATATATGCTTTTGCCTGCAGGCAGCGATAAGTTAATCGCTTCCACTTCGCTCATCTCCAGTGTAATTGAGGCGCTGGCCTCATACATACCGGATACCCGGCCAATTCTTTTTTTACCACGGCCATACACTGGCTTTGTCGTTTGGCCATCGGAATAGTCAATGGCTAATATTCCAGCTATATCCCTACCCAGCAGGGAAATGCGAATATCCGCCCAGCTATACAACAGCCCATTTATTGCTACATCATCCATCTTAGTTGCTTGTATTTAAAGGGTTTGAAAATCCAATTGATATGGTTATGGCACGGCCAATACTAACAGGCACAAATGTTATTGCCACCTGTAGCGGTGCACCTGCCAAAAGGTTCTGATTCGGGTTTACATACGTGTCAATCCCGCCTGATAAATCACCATCAGTTTGCATACCAGCCAGTGATCTGTTACCAGTTGTTTCAATCGCTTTGCACGCTTGTGGCAACAGGTATCCTGTTGACGGATCTACTTTAATCCTCGATTTTAACAGCGGTAAAATTGCGGTACGTGATAAGAAAATAGCTTTTTCAATCGTGCTATTGTTCTCAATGTATGCGTAATCATTATCAGCAATTGGAGCGCAAACGTGCGAATCGCTGATATAGTAACCTGTTACGCCTGCAGTAACATCCGGGAATAAGTAACCGTTAGTGTTTAGCGTATCCAGGTCAGCATCGGAGTAAGAACTCATAGGCAAACCTGAGCTAAGGCCAGCGGTTACAAATAAACCTAAGCCGGTATTTTGTAAATTGAATGCAGGATCTAACTCACCTAAATCCTGACTTACAGCGCAAAGGCTATTAATGCCTAAAACATCACCCATAGCAGCATAGCCACCATAAGCAGGATTTGAATTACTCACACCCATATCTGCAGCAATGGTAACGCTAACATTAGTACAGGCCAGCGCACGCAAATTGGTTGATGCAGCTGCAGTGCCGTTAAAGCTACGGCCCTCAATTAAAAAGCCTGAATAACGAAATTTTGCAAATTCGCTGGTGTATAAGGCCTGAGCTGCTGCAACAGCTGTAAATACGTCACCGTCCAAACCTCCATTTAGTACAGGCTCATAACCTGCAGCAGGGTTGCGGGCAACACCTGTATATTTTATAGCTCCGTTCTGAGATCTGAGCAGCACGGGCGCATAATTACCTGCAGGGTCAACCATATCAGTAAGGGATGCGGTTTGAGGTGCAGTAATCAGATAAAGCGTAGCATTTGGGTTGCGTATAAAAAAACGGTTGATATGATGATACACTAACACGGAGTTGGCAGTATCATAAGCAGCTGTAATACCTATGGACACCGCATCATCAGCGCTGTTCATAGGGTACACAACGCCATTTTGCATTTTTCCTACAATGGCGGGAGCTGATAATACCATCCCCCTAACATTGTCGGTATTTGGCGCTCTACGGCCTAAATTGCCGTTGGTTTTAACGATTGTAACATTCGGACGTGGTGCCATAGTTATAATATTGATTTAAAAACGATAATTAAAATTGCTGCAGCCAACAGGACGGCCTCCACGATCATTACAAACTTGTTCCAGGCAGGGGTTTTGTATGCAACGTCTATGGTGGTGGTTTTATCGGTGGTTAGCTTGTTAACTTGCGCCTGTAGGGTTGTTATTGTTTGATCCTTACTCTCACACTGGATCTGAAATTTGCCATAGGCATCAATCCAGTAACTGAGCTGTGCTTTTGTTTGCGGATCTGTCACATATTCCTTTTGTGGTGGTGATGGCAAGTACACTGGCTTTGGCGGTATAGGCTTATTTGCTTTTGCTGCAGCCAGTGAATCCTTTGCATATTGTAGTTGCACATTTAGCCTGGCAATAGAATCATCTTTGTATTGATCCTTATTGGATAGCGCTACATGGTACAGGCTATCAATATTTAACCCTGTACCAACCTTTGCACCTGTCAACTTTATATCAACCTGTTTATAGGTGGTATATGTTGAATCAGATTTAGTGCGGTTTACCTGAGGTTTTATCACGCTGCAGGAGCTGCAAAACATTAAAAGTAATGCAATTAAAGCAGCGCCAACAACAGGAGCGGAAACGCCTTTATTTGGCGTGCCGGCATCGGTTGGATCTGATTTGGCAGGTGGTAAGTTTTGCAGGACAAAATCCAGCACACCACCCGCCAACAGCGCATAAAAAGCGAATTTTATATCATTTTGCACAAAGGCGCTTCCGCTAACGGTTGCAACCAGGGTACGCAATGCCAGCCCTATTTTTTTAACGGAGGTTGCTGTTTCCGCCCAGTAGTTTTTTAGTAAGCTCATATCAAATAAATTTTTTGTAAGCAGTTAATAATTTTGTGTCGTATTCGTTTTCCTTATAGTTTTCCCCGTTATAATGAAGTGCGAACAGCTCCCATGATTTTGCCTGCAGGGCCAGCATCAGTACAGGCTCAGATTTAATAAAGCGCAATCCAAGCTCTACCTGGTTAGCCTCACTAACTTTCGCGAAATCCCACATTTGCCCAACGTTCTCAAAGTGCAGCTCATCGTAATGGAAACCCATTACCTGCATCATGCCCACGCTGGTTGATTTCATGGCATCATCAGCGCTCTCAGCAAAAGCATTATCAAAAGCAGCCCATTGTGCAGCCTGGTTGCCCACGCCTGTATTTTCCCAGGTAGTGTGCACGGTATCATCCTGCCAGTCCGTTTTTAAGCGCTTAAACCATGTAGGCTCAAACCTGATTATGATTTTGCCAGTAGGCGGGTTAAAGCCCACGCCTGAGCTTTCAACCGTAATTACGGCCATAAGAGCAGCATACTCAACGCCATAACTGGCAGCAAGCGCTTTGACCTGACCGGGTGTTATTGTTCTTTGATCCATTACCTAACGATTGTTATAAATGCACGTTCTTTTTGGGCAATAGCTTGCTGCAGTAAAGGGAAAAACTCAGCAAAGGCTTCTCTCGATTCCTCGATAAAATCAGCGTTTAACTGAATCTTTCCCAAAAGGATGCAGCCATCTGTATCAGCATCGGTATTGCCGGGATGGATACGGACACCAGCGTAACCAGGCACATCCAGCAGCAATGGCATATCTCTTTTAAAGCGATTGCTATAGTTGATAATCACCTCATAACGGCCTGCAGGTATTGCGGTATGGTTTTGCACTTTTATATCAGAGATCATCTGCAGTGTCATGGATTTGGTTAAACCTCTATCCTTACCCTCAAGCGTTAGGCAGTTAAATGGTGATCCAGCTACAGTAAGTTTGCCTATTGTGCTTACTGGATTTTTTTGTGGCGTGGTTACGATGATTTCCATATTATTTAAGCGTTGTTTTCGCCTTTATTCAAGTGCAAAAGGTTTTCAACCTCGTTAACTAATTCGGTTAATTTTTCTGTAATGTTCTCCTCTGCAGGTGCAGGAGTTTCCTCGGTTGTAGCAGGTGCAGGAGTTTCCTCAGTTGCAGCTGGTGCAGGAGTTTCCTCGGTTGCAGCAGGTGCAGGAGTTTCCTCGGTTGCAGCAGGTGCAGGAGTTTCCTCGGTTGCAGCAGGTGCAGGAGTTTCCTCGGTTGCAGCAGGTGCAGGAGTTTCCTCAGTTGCAGCAGGTGCAGGAGTTTCCTCGGTTGCAGCAGGTGCAGGAGTTTCCTCAGTTGCAGCAGGTGCAGGAGTTTCCTCAGTTGCAGCTGGTGCAGGAGTTTCATCAGTTGAAACATCGGTTGATAAGGCGGGCGTGTTTGCCACAACTGGCTCATCGGGCGTATCCTGTTGCACTTTTTCAAATTCTGAATCAGTATCAGCAGTTTGGCGCTTTACGCTGGCCAGCAAGTGATCCGGTATAGTATTAGCCTCATCGGTAACACTATCGGATGCCTCTGAATCAAATTCAACATCTTCGCCATTTCTTTCAAATACGTCAATGGTTTTATCAGTCAAAGTGCGGGCGTGGGCAACGGCATCATTTTGTTTAGGGAAACATTGCAGATCACCTGTCACGTGAACTTTATCCACTTTGGGATTGTACTCAAAGCAGCTCTCCGCTGCTTCAGCTTTTTTTAAGTTTACTTTCACGGTTTTAAGTTTAAGGGTTTACCCAACTGGCCGGGAGGGGCTGTAATGCGCCTCCGCTGGCTCAGTATGTTTGTGGGTATATTGTTTAATTATCCGATTATAGCGCCATTGGCTACGTTGCGGATTGATAAGGCTACAAAGCGTTTTTGGAAACCAATAATATCTCCACGTGCCTCAGGATCCTTTAAGCGTGAATACATATCATATTCGCCATCAGCCCTCATTACTTCGTTAGCTGAATAGAATAAAGATGATGGAACGTCACCTACTGCTGCAGCTGCACCAAAAGCATTTTTTACACCTGCATTATAGGTTGGGGTTACGCTGGTAGAATACACCTGGAAACTGTAAAGATTTTTTGAGCCGTTTTGACCAAA
>Ga0302309_10002056_pt1 | contig 17297 bp, 6 predicted proteins | sample III_Palsa_N1_1_FD_200453 | JGI IMG/M metagenome (GOLD analysis project Ga0302309, IMG submission 200453) | Peat permafrost microbial communities from Stordalen Mire near Abisko, Sweden - III_Palsa_N1_1 | ecosystem: Environmental > Terrestrial > Soil > Palsa > Peat permafrost | place: Sweden... | reverse complement strand
GCATGCCCTCCAACTCCCGCTGCTGGTAGACGATCAACTTCTGCCGAAGCAGGCTCTCCATAATCAGCACACCTACCTTACCTGCCAGGTGATCATAGCAGGTCCTGCAGAATTTAATGGGTACTTCACCCGCATCCTGCCGCTCGACGGACTGGGCCGGTACCAGGTTGGCCATGGCCTCGATGGCATACGCCACCTCTTCCCGCGCAAAGGTATAATAGCGGTGACGGCCTTGCACTTCTACCGACAAAAGCCCCGCCTGCAATAGCTTCGCCAGGTGCATGCTAAGGTTCTGCGGGGAAGTATCCACCCCAATGGCCAGTTCTCTGGCTGTATAAGCCCGCCCATCCAGCAGCGACCATAGGATCCTGGCCCTCACCGGCTCGCCTATCAGGGCAGCAATACGACTGATAGAATTTTCCATGATCACAAGAGTAGTACATTGTTGAAAAGGATAGTTCATTCTGCACTGAACTATAGCTGTATAAAGTTATCTAATCTTGGAGCAAATCACCCGCCATGACCACTACTTTATTTTTACATTCCCGGACCGCCGATCCTTATGCAATCTATCATCGCCGTCTCGCCGAAAGCCCCGTCTATTGGGATGAAGAGAATCAGCTCTGGGCCATTTATTCCTACCGGCATTGCCAGTCCGTCCTGGCCAACCCAGCAGCGTTGGTCCCTTCCCTGCCTGATGCCGGGCTTCCGGATAATTTGCTGGCGATCAGGAACAATCTCGTCCGCCTGAGCAATCCTCCCGATCATGATATAGCCCGGCAGGTCACCGCGGGCCTCTTCCGGCAAATGCAGTCCGTCCCTATCGGTCCCCTGCTGGATCGATTACTGGACAGCCAACCCCGTGGCAGGCCTTTTGACTGGGTCGATAGCGTATGCCGCAGACTACCGGTCAGCTATATTCTCGCCAATTTCGGCTTTACGGCAGAGGATGAAGATTATATCCTGGCCCGGATGCCGTTGCTATTGCCAATTATGCAACCCGCCATTCCCGACGGGCAGCACGCTGCTGTCCATCAAAGCTGCATCGAAGTCTACGACCGTATGGAACAACATTGGGCAGCCCGCACCACATTTCTAGACGGGATGCTGGCCTATACCATCAGCAACCTGCTGGGACTGTTGATCCAGAGTTACGATGCCGGCAGGGGCATCCTTACCAATGCGCTTCGCCGGCTGGTCCATGACGGCGGCAGGCATCATCCGATGATCGGCGATCCATCGTTCTTTCCAAAATTTGTCACGGAAGTACTTCGCTATGATCCGCCTGTTCATAATACCCGCAGGATGGCCGCCCGGGATTTTGACCTGGACGGCCGGCAGATTAAAGAAGGACAGCCCTTACTCATCGTTGTAGCGGCAGCGAACAGAGACAACCATACATTCACCGCACCCGGGACCTTCGACATCCAACGCGGCAATAATCATGACCTGCTGACGTTTGGATATGGCCCTCATACCTGTCTGGCTGCGACCTTTTCCATCCGCATGACAGCCGATACCCTTTCTCATCTGATGCGCTCATTTAAGGACATCCGGTTGGAAGAAAGCCAGTTGGAATTCGAACCGCTGATCAATGTAAGATTACTGAGACGGATGATGATTACACTTAGCTAGAAACCAACTTATTTGCCTATATTGCGGAACTTAAAATCTGCCTTATTTTTTAAAAAAAACCGACTCAATTTCCAGAATCCGACAGATTATCGTATTCCTTTTTGCCGTGCTGCTATCAGGGACTGTTTTTGGGCAGACGAAAACGATCACCGGGATCGTTGTGGATTCGCTTTCCCATACCCCCCTGGCCAATGTGAGCGTCGGTACAAAAAAAGGCGGTCACGGAGTACTGACTGACCGGGAAGGCAAATTCACTCTTCATACCGATAAAAATGTCGGGCAACTGCTGTTCAGCGCAGTAGGATATCAGTCCACCGTCATCCCTCTTCCTGGCCCTTCCAATCAGCCGCTGACCATTCTGCTGCCTAAGGCTTATACCACCCTCCAGGCCTTTGTGGTCAAAGCCAAGCCGGGAAGATATCGCAACAAGAACAACCCCGCCGTCGAACTGATCCGCAAGGTCATCGATAACAAGCAACGCAATGGTCCGAATGGGGAAGCCTATTCTTCGTACCAGGAATATGAAAAGATCCGGCTGTTGCTGGACAAGATCCCCCGTCTCATTGCAGGCGACAAAGTGCTGAAGAAATATCACTTCCTTTTTGAGAACAAGGATACTACGCTGATGCCGGGAAAATCGCTCGTCCCGGTTTACATCGAAGAAGTCTTGTCCGAGAATTTCCACCGCAAACACCCGGAGAAGACAAGAAAGATCGTCACGGGGCATAAGAGTGTAGACTTCGGGGAGTTTATCGATATGAAAGGGATCAGCCAGTTACTCAACCGGCTTTACCAGGACATTGATATCTATAGCAGTCCCATTGATGCGTTCACCATGCAATTCGTCAGCCCGATAGCAGATGCCGCACCCACTTTTTATATGTACTTTATCCGGGATACGACTATAGAAAGCGGACAAAGGATCGTTCACCTGTATTTTACCCCTCGCAACCCGGAGGACTTGTTATTCCGGGGGGATCTCTACGTCAATATCGATGACAACTATGCAGTCAGCAGCGTACACCTGGGCGTCAGCAAGCATGTCAATCTCAATTATATCCGCGAGTTCTCGGTCAACCAGGATTTCGAAAAGGGGGACGACGGACATTATCAGCTGGTCAATTCGGATGTGATCGCACTGTTCAGTCCAGTGCCCGGTACCATGGGCATGGTCGGCGAACGGGTCGTTAAGCTGGATAAGATCAGTCATGTCCCCCTGCCTGAGGTCGCCTTCAGCGGCCCTGCTATTGATACGATCCGGCAGACGGCGTACCAGGCGGATAGTCTGTTCAGCGGGGACAGGCCCATACCCCTCACCGAGTCGGAAGTAAAAACCTATAAGAATACTGACAGCCTGAAGAACATGCGTTCATTTCACCGGCTGATGGATTATGCCACGGCTTTCACGGCTGGGTACAAAACGGCGGGAAAAATCGACGTCGGCCCGATCGGCAGCTTTTACACTTTTAACCAGATCGAGGGCACGCGGTTGCGCTTCGGAGGCCGTACGAATACAAAATTCAGCACGCGATATTATGCCGAAGGCTATGCCGCCTACGGGTTTACCGACCAGCGCTGGAAATATTACGGCAGCCTAACCTATGCCCTGAACAATAAGTCTATCTATACCTATCCGTTTCACTATTTCCAGGTCAGCTATCTGAATGACATTCGTAGTCTCGGGCAGGAGAATGCGTTCTCGCAGGGCAATACTTTCTTTTCTTCATTCACCAGGGGGGATAATTCCAAATGGCTGTACAATCATATCGTCAGGGCATCGTATATCCATGAATACAGTAACCATTTCTCGTATAACCTGGGGCTGAAATACTGGCAGCAGTCACCCACCGGGTCGCTGAATTATATCTATGAACCTCAACCGGACCAGTTCGACAGCATCCGTCAGCTGACCACAGGTGAGGCGTCCATTACACTGCGCTGGGCCCCCCACGAAGAATTCTTTCAAAATAAAGCGGGAAGGGCCGATATCATCAATCGTTTTCCCATCTTCACTTTCCAGTATGCCAAGGGTATCCAGGGGTTGTTCGGCGGACAATATAAATATGACGCCTTTCACCTGAATATCTACAAACGCTGCTATGCGGGGCCCCTGGGTTTTGCGGATGTAACATTCGACGCCGGTTATCTCAGTGGTAACCTGCCTTTTCCCCTGCTGATCATTCAGCCCGCGAATCAGTCCTATTTCTATTTCGAGAATGCTTACAACCTGATGAATATCGGGGAGTTTGTGAGCGACCATTATGCCGGGATCAATATCGACCATTTCTTCAATGGCTTTTTCTTCAACAAGATCCCGGGCTTCAAACGGCTGAAATGGAGAGAGGTCGTCGCTGCAAAAGTCTTGTATGGCGGCCTGCGCAGCGAGAACAATCCGATGGACAATCCGGCTCAGATGAAATTCCCGCTGACCAATGGGTTGACCACTACCTATGGATTGGGCTCGAAGCCTTATGTCGAAGCCAGCGTCGGTATCTGTAATATATTTACCATCATCCGGCTCGATCTTGTCAAACGCTTTACTTACCTGGACCATCCGAATATCTCTAGCCTCGGGCTGCGGATCAGTACCAATTTCAACTTCTAGCCGCGGCAGACTGTTCGCCCCGGCCCCTTCCTTCACTCCGCTCGCCCCACTCTTTCTCCCCACCCTCTATTCCGATCTTCGACCGTTTAAAATTTGTACCTTCCCTGTATGCTAAAGCAATATCTCCTACTCCTTTTCGCCGCATTCCTTTACACGGCAGGTGATGCCCAAACATTCCAGGTCAGCTATCCCGCCGCCACCTTCAGCGGCCCATTTACCGGAAAGGTGATCCTTTACCTGAACAAGGAAAACAGGAATCCCAAGGATGCCATGGCCGATCTTGAGTCCTTTCCCTGCTTTTCGCTGGACGTGCGGGACGTAAAGCCTGGTACCTCCATTGTATTTGATGACCAGGCAGCCGCCTATCCGGTCAAGCTATCCGATATAGAAAGGGGCGAGTATTATGTTCAGGCTGTTTGGGACAGGAACCTGGGCGGGCGAGCGATTGCGGAAAGCCCGGGCAATCTGTATTCCTTACCGCTAAAAGCCAAACTGACGAAAGATGCCAAGGCATCCTTCACGCTGAGTTGTGACCAGGTGGTGGCGCAGCAAAAATTTACCGATACGAAATTTGTCAAGGAACTGAAGGCCGCGTCGGCACTGTTGTCGAAATCCCAGGGAAGACCGATGACGGTGGATGCGGCGGTGTTGTTGCCTCAGGAATATTATAGCCAGCCGCAACGGCAATTCCCGGTGCTGTTTTTGGTGTCGGGCTATGGCGGGGATTATCACCGGCTTTCAGGCGATACGACAGCTTTTAGCAGGCCATTTGATACCGTCTCTTGCATCACGGTCTTCCTGGATGGCAATTGCGCCGGTGGTCATTCCGTGTATGCCAACAGTGATAACAATGGCCCCTGGGGAGATGCGCTGACGAAGGAATTCATCCCGCAATTGGAGCGGGCCTATCGCTGCAATGGAGCGAGGTTCGTAAGGGGTCATAGTAGTGGCGGCTGGACGGTTCTTTGGTTGCAGACACACTATCCCGATGTGTTTGCGGGATGCTGGTCCAGTTCACCCGACCCCGTCGATTTCCGGAATTTTCAGCGGGTCAACCTGTACGAGGATGACAATATCTATTATGGTAAGGATGGCAGCCCACATGCTGTAGCGACCATTGCGGGGTATTTTCCGGTCGCGACCATGAAACAATGTTACCAGCAGGAGTTTGTGCTTTACCGGGGCGAGCAGATGCATTCGTTTAACCAGGTGTTCAGTGCAAAGGGAGCGGATGGTCAACCCGTGCCGCTGTGCGACCCGGTGACAGGGGCCATCGACAAGGCTTGTTTCGAGCATTGGAAGACCTATGATATCTGCGCCTATCTGCGCAACAACTGGCCGGCGTTGGAGAAGGGGTTGCAGGGTAAGATCCGGGTATCGGTCGGCAACCAGGACAATTTTCTGCTGAACTATGCCGTGCACATGCTGGATGACGAAATGAAGAAGCTGAATACGCAATTTGTCTTTGGGTATTATCCGGGAGATCATTTTACGTTGAATACACCTGAGTATCAGGCGGCAGGGGCCACCTTTCTGGCCCAGCGGTATGCACAGTGGAAGATGCTGCATTAATCGATGTGGAAAACCACATAAACGTCGAGTATTTTTACTCGATTTAACTTTTTTTCTTTCGTAAAAATCCTAATCCCTGTCCCTTACTTTACGACACTATCATTCATTTGCTTTCTACTGCTCATCAATCCCTTCAACATTAAAAGTCTTTTTAATAGATGTGTGAGTAAGCGTATTTTCTTACCCATTTTTGTGATTTCTACAAAACCAGCCTCTAGGTTTTCACGTAAGAATGTTTTTACTTCGACCCAGCTAATCCTACTACCCCTACATTACCATTACTCCCTAATTCTAAACCACGATTATGAGACATCATTATCGGGCATGCATGCTGTGCGCCCCCGTTTTTCGAAGGCAACAATTTGCCCATCTACCGTTGCTGATTCCATCTATTCCATTGTCGATTTCCAGGTAGCAGTACACTTTTACTGAAAACCAAGGTCTATGGTTAACAAACCGGCTTTTTGCCTGGCGGCATTGCTATGCTTTGCCGTGACGGCTTCCTTTGCGCAATCGGGTGATTCCACTGTGAATAAGGTGACCAGTTTCCCGATGCGCCTCTTCGGACATATTCAGTCGAAGACGGCCAGCCTCAATCAGCAGTTGTCGCAGCAGACGCAGAAATACCTGCAGAAGTTGCAGCAGCAGGAACAGCGGTTGCAGAAGAAATTGTACAGCATCGATTCGAATGCGGCTAAAAAATTGTTCGCCGGTTCCAATCAGCAATACACCACGCTATTGCAGAAGTTGCAGGCTGACACCGGCAGCAACCACCAGAAAGTGACAGGGACTTACCAGCCTCATATGGACTCGCTACAGACAGCGCTGGCTTTCCTGCAGAAAAATCAGTCGGCCCTGAACCAACCGGCCAGTTCTGTGACTTCGCTTACCGGCGGAAACGCTGCGGCCCTGACTACCAAGGTGGGCGCCAACCTCCCTCCTGAGGTGCAGGCGAAATTACAGGCGTCGATCAGCCAGTTGCAGGCTTTGCAGGCGAAGATGCAGGACGCCGCACAGATCAGGGGATACATGGCGCAGCGCAAGCAGCAGCTTGGGCAGTATATCACCCAGCATGCCAGTATACAAAATGTGCTGGGCAAGCCCTATGCGCAGATGCAGCAGAATATGTATTACTACTCGGCGCAGGTCCGGCAATACCAGGCTATGGCCAACAGCCCCGATCAGCTGGAGCAGAAGGCCTTCGCTATGCTCAGCCGTCTTCCCGCCTTTCAGGGTTACATGAAAACCAATTCACAGCTTTCTTCATTATTCAGCCTCCCGGGTTCTTCCACTGGCCCGCAGATTTTGGCCGGGTTGCAGACGCGTAACCAGGTCTCCGAAACCGCCAAAAGCCAGCTGACGGCAGCGGCTTCGGGTACTACGAACAATAATTCGTCCGCGTCAGGCGGTGCTGCTCCCTCTGGTCTGGAATCCGCCCAATCCCAGTTGGCCAGTTATAAAGCCAAGCTCAGCCAATTCGGCGGCGGCGGGGGCAGCGAGATCGATGCGCCCAACTTCCGGCCTAATGAGCAAAAGACAAAGACCTTCTTCAGCCGCCTGATGTACGGCATCGATTTTCAGACGACGCAGAGCACCTATTATTTCCCGACCATGACCAGCATCGGCCTCTCGCTGGGCTATAAGCTAGGCAAGGGCAATGATGTCGGTATCGGTGCGGCGATGAAGATCGGCTGGGGAACGGGGTTCAATCATATCGCGGTCACCGGCCAAGGCGTGGGGCTGAGATCCTTCGTGGATATCGCCCTCAAGGGGAGCTTCTCTGCGACCGGTGGCTTCGAATACAATTATGTGGCTCCATTCACTGAATATCAACAACTTAGGCAGATACAGTACTGGACGAAGAGCGGCCTGATCGGCATCAGCAAGACGATATCGACGAAGAGCCGGTTGTTGAAACAGACTAAGCTCTCGCTGCTCTGGGACTTTTTAAGTTACCAAAATGTGCCGCAGACAGAGCCGTTGATTTTTAGAGTGGGATATACACTGTAGCTTGTTTTTGACGAATTTATACTCATTGCTATATGCCTATAAAAAAGCTTTTTTTCGGATATCTAACCCTTTGGTTTTTATTGATCTATTCAAATACGAAAGGTCAATCATCGCCGAACCCTTACCCGGTATTTGATACCAAGAATATGCTCCCGACTTCTCCCGATGCAGCTATTTTAGGTCGTTTTGGCGATATTCCGATTGGCTATTACACAGGAACGGCGGACGTATCGATTCCTCTTTACACCATTAAAGAGGCCGGTCTTGATATACCAATCGTTCTGCGGTATCACGGCTCAGGCATCAAAGTGGAAGACCAGGCGAGTATGGTTGGATTGGGGTGGAGCTTAGAGCCGGGCGGCTCCATTATCCAGGTTGTCAATGGAACAGAAGACCAGATGGATCAATTGGTTACCGCGGACCCAACCGGCTATGCCATGCTAAAATCTTATGGTTTAGCTCTGGGTGAATATTCTGGAAGGCCTATAATCGGGTATAACAGTTGGGGGTGCAATCCAGTCGTCAGTCCAGCAGATTCGTACGAGACTATTTACAGACTATTGATCGGCGATGGTCAACCGGATATTTACATTTTTAATTTTGCCGGCTTTTCAGGTAAGTTCTACATCAATCCGGAGACTCACCAAGTAGTTCAGCTGAACAAAAAAGACTCTATCACTTTTAGCTATTCAGCATGGCAATGGACAGCAACAACAATGGACGGAGACCAATTCATTTTTTCGGCACTGGAAAATTCAACTACCTACATTGTATCCGATCATACAGGGTTTACCTTCAAGCTCAGTCGCATTATTCTGCATAATGGCAAGACAATTAGTTTCCAATATGCACCCGGATATTATTCTTGGTACACATACTCTGAAACATATCACACCTATTATCGCGACGGGCTAAATCCTACTACAGATATCATTAGTGGGGCAACCCCTCACTCTGACATTTCGCAAAACAATACTCTCAATCTTGTCAAAATTACTTCCAGTGATGCGATTGTCAATTTTAACCTCGAGGATAGATCGGACCTAATCGGCGAGGCCGATATAGATACTATTGCCAATAATGGGACGACAAGCACAAAGCGTCTAAAATCTGTAGATATTTATTCGGCAGTAACAGGTAATAAAATCAAAACGTTTCAATTCAACTATTCTTATTTTCCCTATTCAACAATAGGCGGAAGTTATGTGAATTTGTCCGGTAGCCAGGATGTGTTGGGCTTAAGGCTAAGACTTGATTCGCTCACTGAGATCGGTTACCTGCCCAACGGCGCTACCCAAAATTTGCCACCCTACAAGTTTGTGTACGACAACACCACGACCCTGCCATTAAAGACTTCCTTTGCAAGGGACTTCTGGGGATATTACAATGGGCAGAATAATACAGGATTTATTCCTGATCTATCATTCTTCTATTTCAATCGCGACTCCCTATACACGAGTGTACCCGGATATCTCATGGATTCCATGTTCTTCAATAACCGGGCGCCAGATTCAATTTCAATGATGGCGGACATGTTAAAACAAATCACCTATCCAACAGGAGGTTTTTCGCAATTTGATTATTCTCCTAATAGCTTTTCCAATCATTATTATCCGGACCAGGCAAAAATCAATGCTACATTGAAACAAACTTTCGTCCGGGACATGAATCTTGGTCTGCCCTATGACACGCTCAGCAGAGCATTCCAGATTAAGCGCAATACGTTGGTCCATTTCGATTGTCAAATCAATGCAGGAGACCCGCAACAAGGGTTGACCTTCAGCCAGATGCAAGGCGCTTACATTATACTGCAAAAGCAAAAATTAGATTCCGGCATCCTGACAACCTTGCAGACCTGGCAAATGCAATCCTCCGATCAGAGTACCTTTAATTCCAATAATGGCATCGAATGGACCCAGGATATCGAGTTGCCGTATGATCCTGACCCATTGACCTATTATGTGGTAACGGCCTCTCTGCCGAACTCCCTGGGCCCACAAAATCTATCTACGAAGAATGCCTATGTTCAATGTAATTACGAGTACTTTGACACAACAAATAATCCCCTTCAGCGCAGTCTAGGGGGTGGGGTACGCGTATCTGATATCAGAAACTACAATACAGATGGAGGCCTTATTAATCAAAAGGTCATTAGATACGTCAATACGGATTCCAGCACTTCAGGACTATTGATGTCGCCGCTTTGGTATTATTATTCCACCTTAATGTATTTCTTAAATGCCGTAAGTGCAAATGAGAACGGTATACCGTTGGTGGAGAGTGATACGAGTACAACGTGGTTCATTTCGTCAGAGAGCGCAGTGCCCTTTTCAAACGCTGCCGGTGGAAATATTGTTGGATATTCAAGGGTAGAAGAGACAGAGTTGGCACCCGACGGCACTACTAACGGCATTCACGTCTATGAATACAACAATATTCCCAGCGAGGTGCAGGTGAGATTGCCGGATAATCCGCATTTGGTGAACGGGTTAATCAGCCGGGAAACCATATTAACTTCCAACCTGGATTCCGTTTCATCAACAACTTATAATTACACCGATCTTGGTTCTATCCCTTACAATGGGATAAAGATCTTCAGCGCTTTTATTGGGCTTAACCCTTGCCAGTTGGAAAATGTGGCTGGCGTAGATGATAACGGCGCATCTTTGAATGGATGGGATTTTGGCAATTACTATAATATCCCAACCGAATATAATATCCTTTATTATCCGGTTAATACTGACTGGTATATGACCCAGCAAAAAGTGACCCGGTATTACGGGAATGGAAAATTGCTGACCGATACTACTACCAATAGCTACAATTCACTTGGTCAGACATCTACAGCTACCTCATTTAATAGCAAGGGGCAAAAACAGGTCATTCAGTCCACGTATCCGATTGATAGTGCATCTTCTTCGGGTTCACTTGTGCAGGCGATGAAAGACAACAGCCGTTACAATAATCTATTGGTCAGGACCACTTCTTTGAATGATACGGAAACTGAACGAATGAATATTTATTATTATTATAATAATACGACCGGGATTGCACAAATTGTGCCTTCTTCAGTTCAGTTATCTTATAAGCAAGCACCATTATTTACCGACATAACGTACGATTCATACGGGCTTAATGACAATGTTCAACAAGCTACAAAAAGAGGGTCTACAACCTCATTGCTATGGGACGTAACTAACAATCGGATAATCGCGGAGGCTAATAATGCATACTTTTCAGACATTGCCTATACAAGCTTTGAACAAGATGGTGCCGTAAACTGGTTCATGGGTTCTGGCAGCCGATCAATCGGAGGATTATCTGGTAGCCAATATTACCAACTGAACAGTGATATTACCAGCAATTCCTTAACCCCGGGTACTATCTATATCGTCTCCTATTGGACTCAAAATACCACTCCATTCACTATACCAGGAACCATTAACGGGTATCCGTTAAAAGGTAAAACGATAACTATAAATAACTCAAGCTGGACCTTGTATACACATAAGGTTGCCGGGCAGTCTTATATTAATATTAATGGTACCGGCCCAATTGACGAATTGCGATTATACCCTTCTACCGCCCAGATGACGACCTATACCTATTCACCCCTTGTCGGAATGACCAGCCAAACAGACGTCGGCAATCGCGTGACCTATTATGAGTATGATGGCCTTGCACGGCTGAAGCGTATCCGTGACCAGGATTATAATATCCTCAAGACCTACGAATATCAGTACCAGGTGCCTGCGGGCTGTAGCGGCTGTCAATTACTCGCTATGGAGACCTTCCTGGGAACCAACACGAGTGGTTACCCCGTAGGGGTGTTCGATATACACGGCAACCTCGTCGGCAATGCTGCCGGAGCCTCCGCCTATGTCAGTTTGTGGAATAGCGATACAGCCGACGCAAGGGTTGGGGCGCTCTCGACAGGGAATGACTCGCTGCATTTTAATATTGTCCTGAATACCGGGCAGACGCTGCCTGCCAGTGTCACAGGATGCCGGTATTTTCAGGTCGATCTGGCCTATACCAACATCGATGGTATACGAAATTTTAATGGCACCTATGTTGATTTCGGGGATGGAACGGGCATGCACCTCGGCACAGGTTTATTGGATACGCCGGCCGTCATCGCTCCCAATACCACACATGCGATACAAGCAGTCGATGTTGGATATACCACCTATCCCGGAGTTGTGTATGACCACTCTTACCCCAACAGTAGTCAAAAAACTCTCACCTTTTATCACAATGATGCGGCAGAACGTTCGGATTTCGATAATTTATACGCCCCGGCGCCCAGTCTGACACAATTAAAAAACCTTCGGGGTAATCTGCCTATTAATACTCCTAATATCGGTGGGTCCTGTTACCAGCAATCCACGATGTCTTCGGTTGCGAATATTGCCAATTGGAGTTCGATTCATTCCATCCAGAACTTTCGGTTGAATAATGGCGACAACACGAATCCTTGCGAAAATATCGGCTATGCGCAAGATTTTCTGGCGGGCGATCCCGGGCTAATCTCTATTATGACCGCCTGGGCCATACACCGTCCCGGCAATGGAGATAGCACTTTCAAGCTCGCCCGGTTAAAAAGCAACTGGAACACCTATTTTACCCAACTACAATCCATTGCGATCAATGAGGACGATTGGAATCACGAAGATCTTTCAGGCTTGACCAACTTACGTCTATTCCAGGTGATTGCATCCGGGCAGGTCCAGGCTAATGGCAGCAGCCAGCTGGTCCCGCTTGATTCGACAGAGATCGATAACATTATCAATCAGATTGCGGCCGGAGCAGGACAGGTCGTGACCAATGGAACCATTGGCATCGTCACAGGAGGCTCGAATCGTACCAGCAACAGCACTGCAGCCTACAACTTCCTGGTCAACACCAGAGGTTGGAACATTGTCATTAACACAACAGCCCAATGAGCGCGACAATAACTATAATAACTGCTCCTAAATACAATACGATGAGAAAAGTTTATTGGATATTACTATTGACAGCCATTTGCGCCACCAGCCAACTACAGGCCCAGATCGCCAGCTTTAATTTCTCCGCAGCAGCGGTATCGGTCACCGGCTGGACCAATCTGCACGGCAATCCGGCTGCGGCCGTCATTACAGCCACTGCTGGTGGGATCACCGTTAGCTCTATAGCAGCAACCAATTGGCATCCATACACAACTGATAGTTCTGCGTATAATGGCCTTGGGGCTTACCCAGGCACGTACTTTCCTGCCACGGTCATGAGCAATGACTGGTTCCAGTATAACGGGTCGGCCCGTAATCAGGCGAACTATACCACTGGATCCCCCCAACTGAAGGTGAGTGGCTTAAATTCCGATAGCACCTATATCCTACGTATGAGCGGCAGCAATACAAAAGGTTTTGTAACCAATCCAACGATTTATACCGTAGCGGGTGCGACCTCCTATGGCAGCCAGAATCTTAATGCGCAACAAAACGAAACGCAGGGGGTCACTTTTGAGGCGGTAATGCCGGATAGTACCGGCGCTATTTACATCTATGTCAACACCAGTACGACCACCGATATTGCCCCGATTTGCGGCCTGCAAGTCTTTTCGGGTTCGGCCAATGTGGGTACGCCTGCCGTGACGATCACTAACCCCGCCAATGGAACAATCTTCGCTGAAGGCGGCAATCTCGCTATCCAGGCCACCGCGACAGAAGCAGGCGCCACGATTGCCAAGGTGGAATTCTATGAAGACACCACCAAGATCGGGGAGGTCGATGCGGCACCGTATAACTTCACCTGGGTCGATCCTAATCCGGGCAGCTACCAGTTGACGGCCAAGGCAACAGATAATGTGGGTACGATCAATACTGCCTCTATCTATGTCGACGTGACCTCCCTGAACGATTACTGGTCGACGACAGGCAATGTCGGGAACAACGGGAATACCAATTTCGTCGGCAATGTCGACAGCGTCAGGCTGGGTTTCCGGACCAAAAATATCGAATGGCTAAGCATTTTACCGACCGGAAATATCGGTATTGGTACGATCACCCCTACCGCGCAGTTCCACACGACCGGTACCGTCAGATTGGCCGGGCTCACCTCCGACAGCACCAAGACCCGCGTGCTGGTCAGCGACACGAGCGGCAACCTCTTTTACCGCAGCGCTTCCAGCCTGGGCGGCCACTGGCTATACTCCAACGGAACGGAATATGATTCGGTGGATAATATCGCGATCGGAACGAGTAATCCCCAGGGATACAAATTCGCGGTCAACGGCACCGCCATTTTCACGAAGGTGAAGGTCAAGACGGCGGGCACCTGGCCGGACTATGTCTTTGCCAAAGGTTACCATCTGCCCGGCCTGAAGGAGTTGGAAGATTATCTCGCCCGGTACCGCCACCTGCCGGGCATTGCCTCGGAGGCGGAGGTGCAAAAGGATGGTATCGATATAGGTGACCACCAGGCGGCCCTGCTCAAAAAGGTGGAAGAACTGACGTTGTACCTGATTGATGAGAACAAAAGGCTGCAGGCGCAGGCGGACCAAATGAAGGCCGAGCAGGACCGGCTCGACCAGCAGCAAAAGGAAATCGACGAACTGAAACGACTGATCGCAGAGAAAAAATAATTCACTCATCCTACAACTGACGAGATGCAGTACAAGGCGATCCATAAAATATTACCGGTGTTTCTGCTGGCGCAAACGCTGGCGATCACAGGGTATGCCCAGCCGTCCAACAAGCCGACCACGGCCACCCAGGTGCCGACGGTCAGCATAGTCGCGCCCACCCCTGCAGGATACAATGTAGGTGGCCAGCCACCCTTGGTGAATTATGTCCGTGAACGGGATGCCATGGGCAGGATAACCGACACGGTGGCCTACGCCAGTGCTGGCTATGGGGACGTTAAGCAGACGACACAATATGTAGATGGATTAGGGCGGCCCTTACAGACCGTCCAGCAGCAGATCACGCCAGGTAATAATCCGGCGGATATGGTCATGCCCGTGGTCTATGATCCCTACGGAAGAGAAGTCTATAAATATTTGCCCTATGTAGCTTCCACCGGCAATACCAACGATGGCAGCTTCAAACAGAATCCCTTTGCTGACCAGGCTAACTTTTACCAGAACATTTATCCTGCGCAACAGCCGGCCTATACCGGTGAGAAGGTCTATTACGGTCAGACCAATTTTGAGGCTTCGCCGCTCAACCGGGTACTGCAAACCCTGGCACCTGGCAACAGTTGGGCCGGCAGCGGCAATGGCGTATCCCAGCAATATCTGGTCAGCACCACCGCCGACAGCATCCAAATCTGGAATATCACGAACGACACGCTGACTTATGTCGACAATGATCTGACCACCAATATCCCCACCAGCGGTGGGTATTATCCCGCCGGGCAGTTGTTCAAGAACGTGAGCACCGATGAACAAGGACATGCGGTAGTAGAATACAAGGACAAGGATAATTTGACCATCCTTAAGAAGGTGCAAATCGCAAGCATCCCAGCAGATTTTTCCGGTCTTTCCGGCTGGCTCTGCACTTACTATATCTATGACAACCTGGATCAATTGCGTTTCGTGCTATCCCCCAAAGCGGTCAATATTGCCTATGGCAATGGCTGGAACCTGTCCGCAGATACCACCACCCTTAACGAACTCTGCTTCCGCTATGAGTACGATTATCGCCAGCGAATGAACGCCAAAAAAGTTCCCGGCGCCGACTGGACGTATATGGTCTATGACCAGCGGGACCGACTCGTCTATACCCAGGACGCGAACCTGCGGACACAAAATCAATGGATGACTACGCTGTATGATGGCATGAACCGCCCGACGACCACCGGCATGATCACCTATGGCGGCACGCCCAACCTGTTACAGGCATATGTCACCGCCAATACCGGCAGCGGTACATCCGGCACCGTCACCGTGACCGGTACTTCACCAGCTACCATCCCGTCCAGCCTGGATCTGACAGGGACTGAGAATGGCGACCAGCAGGCCACGAATCTGATCACCCTGGATACCGGCTTTATCACACCGGATGCAGTCAACTTTACGGCCGAAATTGTATCTGCCGGCACCGGTGGGGGCTCCAGCGGCGGGTCTACCTTCACCAACTCCTTACCGGTGGTAGACAACCCGATCCCGTCCGGTAGTACCCTGATCCCCTTGACGATGACTTTCTACGATGATTACACCAATACGCCCGATAAGCAGTATACGACCGCCTATGACGGCCTGCTCGACGCGGGCAGCAACCAGCATGTGGAACTCATTCCTACCACCGCTGCTCAGCAGGCTGTGCAAACCATTGGCGCCGTCACCGGTACCAAGGTCCATGTCATCGAAAATCCCGGTGAACTGACACAGGGTAACTGGCTGGAGACCGCTACTTTTTATGATGACAGGATGCGCGTGTCACAGACGCAGAGCGACAACTACAAAGGGGGCCGCGACACCACCACCAACCTGTACAACTTTACCGGCAAGGTGCTGACGAGCTATCTCGCTCATGCCAACCCCGATGCCAATTTCAACAACAACACCCGCATCAAGACCAATATGAACCTGGATCCGGCCAACCGGGTATTGCAGGTATATACGACGGTCAACGATGTCGACAGCACGCGGCGGCTGATCGTGCAAAACACCTATGACGCCATGGGCCAGCTGATGCAAAAGCAATTGGGGCAATTGCCGGACAGCAGCTTCCTGGAGACGCAGGCCCTGACCTACAACATCCGCGGGTGGCTCAAAGGCATCAACAGGGACTATGCCAACAACAATACCAGCGGCGCCGACAATGCCTGGTTCGGCATGGATCTCAGCTACGACTGGGGTTACGGGACCAACCAGCTGAATGGCAATATTGCCGGCAATAAATGGCGTAGTAAAGGTGACGGCCAGCAGCGGTCCTATGGGTTCGGCTATGACGATGCCAACCGGCTGCTCTTTGCGGATTTTAACCAATACAGTGGCAGCGGCTGGGATAAGACCCAGGGAGTAGATTTTAGTTCGATCATGGGCGATGGCGCGACTGCGGCCTCAGCATACGATGCCAATGGCAACATTCTCGGCATGCAGCAAAATGCCTGGCAATTGGGTGGCAGCCAACCTATAGACAGCTTACGGTACACTTTTTATTCCAACAGCAATAAGCTGCAGAATGTGATCGATGGCCGGAATAACCCGCAGACCACGTTGGGTGATTTTCGGACATCTGCCCTCAGCCCTTATGCCAGTGGTAAGACGACCGCGGCCGTCGATTACACCTATGACGGCAACGGTAACCTGCTGACTGATCTGAACAAGGATATTGGCAGCCAGACGGCTAACGGCATCGTCTACAACTACCTCAACCTGCCTTACCAGGTCAGCGTCCGGTCGGCTACCGGCACCAAGGGTACCATTACCTATATTTATGATGCATCGGGTACCAAACTCAAAAAGACAACCAGCGACAGCATAGGCAAC
>Ga0302309_10002049_pt1 | contig 17333 bp, 12 predicted proteins | sample III_Palsa_N1_1_FD_200453 | JGI IMG/M metagenome (GOLD analysis project Ga0302309, IMG submission 200453) | Peat permafrost microbial communities from Stordalen Mire near Abisko, Sweden - III_Palsa_N1_1 | ecosystem: Environmental > Terrestrial > Soil > Palsa > Peat permafrost | place: Sweden... | reverse complement strand
GGCGATTTCAGGCATACCGGCAGGATGGACTACATTGTTGGCAATACCGGCCTCAATACTTTTTATAAAGCTACCGATAAATACCCGGTATATATTACGGCTAAAGACTTTGACGGCAATGGCAGCTATGATGCCTTTACATCGGTATTTTTAAAAGATGAAGATGGAAAGATGAAAGAATTCCCGGTGCCGGTGCGGGATGATATTATAAAACAGATGTTGAGCATGCGTGCGAAATTTCAAAACTACAAGTCGTTTGCTACAGCTACAATGGATGAAGTGATAACACCTGATATGCGAAAAGGCGCTGTGCGGCTTAAGTCAACTATGCTGCAGTCTGTTTTTTTACGTAATAATGGGAATGGAAAATTTACCATGATACCGTTACCGCTTGAAGCGCAGTTTTCGCAGCTTGCAGGCATGGTGGTTGATGATTTTGACGGGGATGGGAACCTCGATGTAGCATTAAACGGCAATGATTATGGCACAGAAGTTACCACCGGGCGTTATGATGCTTTAAACGGTTTACTGTTGAAGGGCGATGGTAAAGGCGGCTTTACCCCGCAAAGCATATTGCAAAGCGGTATTTATATACCGGGCAATGGCAAGGCATTGGTTAAACTGGCCGGAGCAGGTAACAAATACCTGCTTGCTGCAAGCCAAAACCGCGGCCCGTTAAAAATATTCGTGCTTAAAACTGGTTTAAAGCAGTTAAAGGTACAACCGATGGATATGTACGCCATTATAACTTATAAAAATGGTAAAAATACTAAGCAGGAGTTTTACTATGGCAGCTCTTTCCTGTCACAATCGGGCAGGTTTATCAATATCGATAATACAATGGCATCCGTAAGTATCACCGACAATTTAGGCCATACCCGGAATATCTCTTTAAAAAACTACAAATAACAGGTGGGATATCTCCAAAAAAAATCAGCCTGTTCCAAAAACAATATTTTGAAACAGGTTGATTTGGTTTGGGAGGTTAATATTTATCAGAATTTAACCGTTACGCCAACGTTAACTACATAATCGGCAAAAGCGGCATCGCCGTGGGTATAAACTCCGGTCAGTTCGGTTTGCCTGATGTCGGGCACGCTCTGTGTACGATCGCGAATAATAGCGATAGGCACATACGCATAGAATGCAATATTTTTAACGCGATATGTCACGCCTGGCTCGGCCGCAAACACATAGCCTGGCCTGCGGAAACCATCGCTGTTACCAAAAAGGTCGCGTACGGGTAACCCATCATCGCGTACACCTAATGAAAAATCGAATTTATGAATGGATAAGCTTGCACCAAACCTCATCAAATATTGGTCGGGTACGCTTTCCACATCACTTGTAATAGCAATTTTTGTTGCACTGGCAGGGGTAGTTGTCGAGGTTGCGGTTCCGTTTACGTCGCGTGGGTTAGCGAGGTAAAAAAAGTTACCATAGAACCCAAATGTCCGGGTAAAATTGTAATAGGCGTTTACATCCAGCGACACGCCTGTACCACCATCACCCAATTGTATAGACTGGTCGACCGGGGCAAGCACCTTAGTGCCTGTAGTGGTAGAAAAGTAGTCCTGGTAGTCATAATTACCAGTGGCGAATTTTATGCCCATGCCTACCTGGATATTGCCGTTAGGCGATTTTGCAGGATTGAACAGCCAATATAAACCGGTAACGCTGATATCGCCAAGGCCTGATGAATGGGTGCTGAACCTGCTGGTGCCTGCTAATTGTGAGCGGCTATTATCGGCAAAAGGGATGTCTGCCGATAACGACCAGCGCTCATTAAATACGCGGGTAAAGGTTTCATCGGTGGTCACTACCTTGTTTATCACATTATTGTGCAATGCCGTCCGCTGAAACTGCTCCTGCTTACCGATAAAATGCCTGAATGATTTATAATAACGGTCGTTATTGTTGAATAGCCAGTAACCGTTTGATGCCGTATTGCTATCGGGCCGCTCCTGCATTGCGCATATACCGCCGGTGCTCCTGATGGCCACGCAACCCTGCGCCATTACTTTTGTTTGTATAAGTGAAATAAGAATGAATATAACTGATAATATTTTTATAAAAAGTTTCATAATTGATTTAATTAATGGTGTTTGTAAATAAAATTTTAGCGTACGCACTTAAAAGGGCATTCGTTATTGTGAACAGATTTTTTGATATTAATAGCCTGACCCATCGGTTTTCCCGCGCTGCACCGCATATTGGCCTACTTTTGTGCCTGTTTGCAGGCCGACCTCAATATCGCTACGGTAATGTATGGCGCCATAAAGCCTCGACATAGCCGCCTGGTTAGCCAAATCGGTAAACTTGGTCCCTCTGTCGGGTAACAAGTAAGTTAGCACCGTTGCAGCCGCACCGCTGAAGTTTGAATGCCCGGATGTGTATGATGGGAAATTGGGCATACCTGTTAAGGTTTTTATTTTAGGGTTAGCCTGGGTGGGCCGTTCATTAAAGTAAAAGTATTTGGTATCCCAGCAACAGATAGCAACATCCATCTCGGCCATATTCAGCAGGGCGAAATTACGGGCCCAGTGCACTTCGCTGTAATTTTCTTTCACAAATTCGGCAGCAGCTATCGCATTCCAATGGCCGGGGGGTGTGTAAGTACCGATCCCGTCGGCCCAGAAATCGACCTGGGCCTGGTGTTCGCGGGTAGGATTCTGGCTGTATGAAAGCACTTCGGCTACTTCTTTTTGAAATGCAGGCGAACCAGCCAGGTTAGGCGGCCCCGGGCGGAGTGCAACTACAGTAAGTGTATCGAACAGGAAGGGTATAACCTTGCTGAATAAAGGCAGCATAGGCGGCCTGGCGGGAAACTCGAGACTTGTCCAGTACTGGTCGCCGCGCGAAGTGGCATTGTTTTGCAGCGATAACCATTCTGCGGGTGTTCCCACGGCTTTACCTGCCCTGTCGTTACGGGCACGTGCAGCAAAAACATCGGCAACCTGCACTCCTAACGATTGCCCGGCAGTGAGTTCGCCGCGTACATTCGCGCCGGCCATTATGCGGTATTGCATTTCCTCGGCTGCTTTTTGTTCAATGTAGGCTATGTCGGTAGGGAACAACAACTTCATGATCTCTACCGTAGCGCCGGCAACAACGGCATCTTCGCTGGGGTATGATGGCAGCGTGGATTTGGGTATAAGTGCTTTTACCCCTGCATCGTTAACATAAGGAGCTGCCCTGTTATACAATTTTTTGAAGTGATAGGCAGCAACCAGCGCATCATATTGTGCAGCGCTTACATAAGCATACGCACGTGCCGCATAAGGGGGATTGGCAAAAGGAAACTCGGGATAAGCAAACGGGTTGGTAGAACTGGGTATAGGGTACGTACCGTCGGGATTTTGATAAGGCGGCAGGTTATGCTCGGCAACCAGGTCGCGCAAAATTTCATTCCACCGCAGTACAGCCCCGGCGCTCCAATAGCTGATGATAGCCTTTTGATCGCTTGTAAGGCCAGCCTGGTAGCCTTTTATCTCGTTCAGATCGGCAGTATAAGCGGGTGAGGTAATGGCATCTGGCGCAGGTACGCTAAAAGCGCTGGCGCTGGTAATTAAAATGGGTTTCCAGGTATCGGCATTTAAATCAATATTTGCAGGCGAAAGCACCGGGTATTGCAAATTGGTGGGTTGCAATATGGTTTTATTACATGATGCCAGTACCATACATGCAATTACCGCAGCTATGTGGATTTTAAGTATATGTTTTTTCATGATTTTCAGCTGTTTTAGATTTATCTTTTATTTAGATCGAACAGGTAAAGCACCCCGCCAAATACAGTTGTAGCTTGCCCTACATTACGGCCTTTGAGCACATAATTACCACCGGTTGTAAGCTCGAGCCCTGCCACCTTGTTAAAGCTATATTTAAACAGTGCCCCGGCTATTGTCGAATTCATGGTGTTGCTTACAAAGGGCATGTCGTTTTTGCGGATATCAAAGCCACCCAGTGTGGTGTTTTGCTCAAAAATTGCTTCGACATTAAACTTAGGGCTGCGGTAACCAGTGCTAAAGAGCAGGTTATTGGCGTTGGGTACATCCACACGGTTGCTGTATATAAGTTCAGTTGTGTAATATGATGTGCGGTCGATTGTAATATCGCTGCGGCGTATATACTGCCCCGACGCCGCAATAAAAAAGCGGCCGTACTGGTAATTAAGCAGTGCCCGTAATGATGCTGTTTCGGCATGCATGCCTATCGACATTGGCTCAAAATCGGCTTCATAATTGCTCAGCGGGGTTGTGCCCGAAAGAATTACATACGAGCTGAAGGTGCCTCCGCCTAAACCGGCTTTAAAAGGCAACCACTTTAAACTCATCATCAGGTCCTGGAAACCACCCTGGCCTTTAAGTGTACCGGCCGAGGCATTGGTAGTAACATAGGGCACCGAGAACACCACATCTAATTTGTTGGTAATACCATAGTTGCCAAAAACGGTGTAAGTGTTGGTGGTGAGTTTGCCTATGTTGCCATTGTCGCGTTTAAAGGTACCCTCCCAATAATTGGTCCAACTGCTATAGGTGTACATGCTTCCGGCACAGAAAAAGTTTTGAGGTATCATTAACCCGTCAGCTATAGTTTGCCCCGTGCTTTTTGGGCAAAAACTATGCAGCAGCAAATAATTATACAGTACCGGTAATGGTACCTGGATAAAGGTTTCATCATTAATATCTGTTAATTGATTTAATAAATCCAGCAGTTATTGTCGCCCAATTATTGAGCGACAAACCGCAATCACAATAAAATGATGCCTCAGCATGGTTAAAAGCAATAAACAGGATGAATGAACCGGCATTTTATGCAGATTCGTTCTTTATCACTTTTGAGCAATTTTTGGCAGCATGAAAATCTTAACAGGTGGCATTCGGCGGTTTGCCGGGAGATTCGATGAAGGGATTATCTGAATGGATGAACGCAAAGCAGGTATTTAGTTTAAAAGAGATGCTTTGCAAGGTGTAATTATAGGTGAAAAACTGGCAATTATAGTCGCTCAGCGAGATTGGTTTTTTACCTGACGTATCATGGTTTTTTTTGTTTTGAGGGATGTCATTTACGTCCCTGGCGTAGGCCAGGCCTGCTTTTAATAGCCGGGGCTTGTCGTTATTGTACAGGCACATCAGGTAAATGGTATCGCGGGTAATTTTAAGTTCAGCATAGTTGTAGTACCTGTCGTTTATTTTAAGTTCGCCGCTTATAGGTTTAAAATCGTCCCAATCCACTACATTTAAATGTACCGGTATTTTTACCAATGACAGATCTGTCGGCTTATACCCATTATTATTGATTTGCTGATTAACGATATTGTCGGCCCGGTAAAGCAAATACTGGAACAATAGCTGGTACCCCCCCGTGTTAAACAGGAGCAGTAAAAGCATCGCTATAGCAGCTATTTTTTTCAATTAATCAGGTCTGATTGTAATAGGATAAAATTATACCGATAAGCGTGCTATTTGTAATACTATTTTATCCTTAATAAAAAGTGATTTGCTATTCGGTGCTATTTTGCCCGCCTTTTGCCGGATATTATGCAATGGTTGCCGCAATGCCTGCTTTGCGGTACAGTATTTGCAACTTTCAGTATATCATGAAGATACTGCCTGCAATATTGTTAATCGTTTCGCTGTTTTGTTTCGCCTGCCACCATAAGGCGAAGCAGGATGAGGCCTTAACATCTTATGAGGCGGAACATATCACCAGGATTGAAACAGGCAACACCACCCCCGATGAACTGGTGAATTATGCCTGCTCGCTCGCGGGCACGCCTTATAAATATGGCTCAAAAGATATACAGCAGGGGTTCGACTGTTCGGGCTACGTTACCTATGTTTTTAACCATTTCGGCATCCGCGTACCACGCGTATCGACAGATTTTACATCGGTACAGCATGCTGTGCCCTTAGAAGATGCCAAATTGGGCGATCTGATCCTGTTCACTGGCACCGACAGCACAAATCGCATTGTTGGCCATATGGGTATTATTTCCTCCACGCCTGGCGAACCGCTCCGGTTCATGCATTCCACTTCGGGCAAGGGTTACGGTGTAGTGGAGACAGATTTTTACACCAGGTATTACGAGTCGCGCTATGTAAAGATCATCCGCGTTTTCCCGCAGAACGAGCCGCCGCCAAAGCCAGCCACTAATAGTCCTAAAACTTTTCCTTTATTTATAATGATCAAGCTGTTTATTTAACAATTGATTTTCACTAACTGATTGCTGTTAGGAGATGTAATTATATATTTATTAATATTCAGCAAAAAGCACGAATCATATCCTTATAAACGTTATCCTTTAATGCGCAAATATATATTCCTGTGCCTGTTTATTAGTGTCTGGCTGCCACGGGCTATCCTTGCACAGGATAAAAAGCCGGCTATTGCTTTTGCCAGCGATACGCAAGAGCCGATGTGGGTAGAGAAATTATTCCTTCGTACTAATAATAACCTGGAGGCCACCCGCATGATCTTTAAAGATGTTGACAGCCTGCGCCCGGCTGCCCTGTTTATCCTTGGTGATGTGGTTTCGCTTGGTAAAAGCGCCAACGCCTGGAAAAATATGGATCGGTACATCAAACAAACCACGCGCGATTCTATCCCCGTGTACGCTACCCTCGGTAATCACGAGGTGATGTTCAATGCCAAAAAGGGCACCCGCAATTTCAAACAAAGGTTCCCGATGTACGATCCGGCAGGGTATACCGAAATTGTTGATTCGGTAGCAGTGGTGCTCCTTAACTCAAACTTCGCGGCCATGAATGCAGTTGCGATAAACGCGCAAAATACCTGGTATCAAAACAAGCTCAACGCGCTGGATGATGATCCTGCTGTTAAATTTATCATTGTGGGCTGTCACCATTCACCTTATACTAATAGCCGCATTGTAAAGCCGTCGGCCGCAGTGCAGCAATATTTTGTGCCGCTATTTATCCGTTCCAAAAAATGTGTGCTTTTCCTTTCCGGTCATTCGCACAATTTCGAACGTTTCAAAGTGCAGGGGAAGTATTTCCTGGTGATAGGTGGTGGGGGAGGATTGCACCAGCCGCTAAATGCCAATAACGAAGCTATGCACGACCTTTCAGAAGATTATAAGCCGCCATTTCACTACCTGGCGGTAATAAGGAGCGGCGACAGCCTGCGCATCCTGTCCCGAAAGCTTAATCCCGACTTTTCAGGCTTTACCGATGGACTGGATTTTAATATCCGGCTGAAGGATTAGCCGAATGGGGTTGTGTATAAATTGCAGCTGACCCTCTTCGCCAGTTGACGCTATCCTCCTCCTTTCCCTTATAAAGGAAAGGCATCGCACAGACCGCAAGGGCTTTATTCAAGAATGGAATTGCAGCTTACCCTCTATCTCGCACAGCGAAAGAGAGGGTCGACGAGCGAAGCGTCGTCGGGGTGAGTAAACGGGTCGCTACCCATTCGCTCTACGCTTTATTCACCAACGGTATCACCTTCGCCCCAATCAATTCTATCGACTTCATCAATTGCGAATGCGTCAACCCTGCATTATCCATCTGGAAAGTGAACCGGTCTATGCCGCCAAGCGCTTCGCTGTGACGTAGTATCTTTTCGGCTACTTGTTCCGGTCCGCCGACTACTAATACGCCTTTTGGTGCTATCAGCATATCAAATTGCGGCCTGGTTACCGGCGGCCAACCGCGTTCGCGGCCCAGTTTGGTCCATAGTTCGGCATAACCTGGGTAGTAATCGGCGATAGCCTGTTCATTGCTCACGCCCGTATAACCCGGTGAATGCAATCCCACCTTCAGTTGCTCCGGCGAAAAACCCGACCGCTTGCCCGCTTCGCGGTACAAATCAACCAGCGGACGGAAACGGTGCGTTTCGCCGCCAATAACGGCAACCATCAGCGGCAGGCCCAGCGTTCCTGCCCTGGCGAACGACTCAGGCGTGCCGCCCACGCCCAGCCAAACGGGCAGTTTTTCCTGCAACGAACGGGGATAAACCGGCAAATTATTCAATGCCGGCCTAAACTTGCCCTGCCAGGTCACAAATTCATTATCGCGGATGTTGAGCAGCAGTTGCAGCTTTTCGGTGAATAGGCGGTCGTAATCATTCAGGTCGAACCCGAAAAGCGGGAAGGCCTCGATGGATGAGCCCCGACCAACCACGAGCTCGGCACGACCTTTTGATATCAGATCGAGCGTGGCGAAGCTCTGGTAAACGCGCACCGGGTCGGCGGCGCTTAAAACGGTTACAGCGCTGCTCAGGCGTATGCGTTTGGTGCGCGTGGCAGCTGCGGCCAGTATAACGGCTGTTGCCGAATCCAGGAACTCCTTTTTATGGTGCTCGCCGATGCCAAAAACATCCAAGCCGGCTTCATCGGCGAATGCAATCCTGTCCAGCAGTTGTTGCATCGCATCCACGCTGCTCAGGCCGCTTTCCTTATTGCCATACATTGCCGAAGCAAAGCTGTCTATCCCTATTTCCATGTTTTTTTAGTTGATTTTACCCTGTCAAGGGGGAATTTTTGATCAAAATTAGCAAAAAATAGGGCTATAATAGGCGGAAAAAGGCGCTTCAGAATCATACAAGTGTAAACCTTTTGCCGCCAAAACATAGCAAAAGTGTAGCGTTGTAGCTACGAATACAAGTATACGCAGTATACAAAAGCTACACTGACAAACAAGTGTCAGCATAATTCGAGTTCTTCAGACTCGTGCTAAAATTGGTGGCAGTTTATAGATCGCCTGTTGCATTTCAATCCATTTAAATTAAACAATCTGTTCGTCTTCAGCTTATTGGTATATGTTTATACTTATTGTCATAATATTAATAGTAGTTGGGGTGGGTGCTTACTTTTTTTGGAAGAAAAGCAGCAGGCCCGATAATCCCCCTATAGCAAACTATAAAGACCTTTTACAGTCGCATATTGCTTTTTACCAAAAATTAGGTGCTACCGGTAAATTGAAATTTGAAAAAATGGTGGCTGCATTTTTAAACGAAACCAATATAGAAGGGGTAGGTACCGAAATATCGGAGTTGGACAAGGTGCTGATCGCATCCAGCGCCGTTATTCCTATTTTCGGTTTCCCGGAATGGAAATACCATAACCTCACCAATGTTATCCTCTACCCGGATACTTTTGACGGCGCCTTCCAGTTTGAAGGCGAAAACCGCAATATCCTGGGCATGGTGGGTTCGGGCTATATGAACGGGCAAATGTTGTTGTCAAGGTCCGCGCTAACCAGGGGATTTTCCAATAACGCCGGCGCTGAAAATGCAGCGATACACGAATTCGTCCATCTACTTGACAAATCCGACGGCGCAACCGACGGTATCCCTGAAAACCTGCTGGCGCACCAGTACGCTATTCCATGGCTGCACCTCATGCACCAGGAAATGCACCGGATTCAAAGCGGCAAATCGGATATCAATCCCTATGCGCTAACCAACGAAGCAGAGTTTTTCGCCGTTGCTGCCGAATACTTTTTTGAAAAACCGGGACAATTGCAGCATAAACATCCCGAACTTTATGAACAGCTAAGTCGTATCTTTAACCAGAAAAATGTATAGCCTATGGACCTGAAAACTTTTACCCGCCTGCCATTTTATATCAAACTTGCCTGTGTGCTCTTCAGCCTTTTTGCGCTGGGCGAGCTGGTTATCCTGGCTAAGGATATTTTATCGCCGTTAATTTTTTCCTGCCTGTTCGCCATTTTGCTGATGCCGCTGGCTAAGTTTTTTGAAAGATGGATCCGGCTGCCACGGGGCGCTGCCGCCATGGTATCCGTTATTTTGTTGTTATCGCTCATCACCGCAGTGATTTACGTCATCGGTTCGCAAATTGCCGACCTGGCTAAAGACTGGCCCGCTTTCCAGGCGCAGATCAGTCATTCGCTATGGAATTTCCGCGGCTGGGTATCAGCCCATTTTGGGATCACCCGCCGTAAGCAGCTTACTGTGGTCAATACCGCTGCCAGCAAGGTCACCTCGCCTGATGCGTCACTCGTAGGAACGACATTGTTGTCACTGTCGTCTATTTTGCTGTTCCTCATCTTTACTTTTATCTATACCTTTTTTTTCCTGATGTACCGGCGTTTGATCTTAAAATTCCTGGAGTCGGTGTTCCTGGAAGAGAATAAAGCTAAGGTACACGAGATTATTGAACAGGTGCAAATGATCATCCGCCAGTATATCACCGGCCTGCTCATCGAGATGACCATCGTGGCAACGGCGGTAAGTGTCACGCTATCTATTTTAGGCGTACAATATGCCATCCTGCTGGGCCTTATCACCGGCATATTTAACCTCATTCCCTATTTCGGCATTTTCTCGGCCATGCTCATCAGTGCCACCGTTACGCTCGGTACATCTGCTGACGGCAACATGGTGATCTATGTGCTGATCACTTTCCTGGCAACCCACCTTATCGACAGCAATATTATCCTGCCCTTCGTGGTCGGCTCCAAAGTCCGCATCAATGCGCTCATCACCGTTTTGGGCGTCGTCATCGGCGAAATGTTCTGGGGTATTTCCGGCATGTTCCTCTCTATACCCGTTATCGCGGTACTCAAGATCATTTTTGATCGCGTAGAAAGCCTAAAACCCTGGGGCATCATACTCGGCGACGAAGAAAAGAAACAGGAAAAATTGGCGAAGAAACTTAAAGTTAAGGATAAGAAGATTGAGGTTGGGGATGGGGTGGCGGGTTAGGTGGTGGTTGGATGTTCCCATCGCTCCCGTAAGCTTCCCGCTTGTGGACGACATGCAGGTAACGAATATTACAGGTAAAAAATAACCATCGCTCCCGCAAGCGTCCCCGCTTGTGGACGACATACAGATAACGAATATTACAGGTAAAAAAATAATGCAGGTAACCGATAGTCTATTCATTGCCGCATCTCCAAAAATTTTTCTATTTTTAATCAATGAGCCGCAATTATAAGTTTCGCAACCCGGAAGGGATGTATTTTGTAAGTTTCGCTACTGTATTTTGGATCGATGTATTTGTGAGAAGGCTTTACTTTGATTGCATAGTTGAAAACCTGAACCATTGCGTAGACGAAAAAGGCATGGAAATATTTGCCTGGTGTATTATGCCGAGCCATGTACATTTGGTTTTCAGGTCGCTTAACCAAAAGCCGGAAGAACTTATCGGGGGATTTAAATCTTTCACATCCCGAAAGCTGATCAATTTAATTGAGGAAAATATGCAGGAAAGCCGGCGCGAATGGCTGTTAAATTCATTTAAAAAAGCAGGGGCTGCCAATTCAAATAATACTAACAACCAGTTTTGGCAGCAGCATAATCAACCGATAGAATTGTGGAGCCCGGCGGTTATACAGCAAAAGATTGACTATACACATAACAATCCTGTAGAAGCAGGATTTGTGGAAATGGACTATGAATATTTGTACAGCAGCGCACGGGATTATAACGGGACGAAGGGGTTGGTAAAAGTAATTATTGATTAGGGTAGTTTGTTACCTTGCCTATTTGCCGCCTGTATGTCGTCCACAAGCGGGGACGCTTGCGGGAGCGGGGGGACGAAAGGGTTGGTAAAAGTTATTACCGCTTAGGCTGGTTTATTACTTTGCATGTTTGCCGCCTGTCTGGCGTCCACAAGCGGGGACGCTTGCGGGAGCGGGGGACACCTCGGTCACTTTGGAATATTTTTACTATTTAATTATCATATAATCAATATCTTATAGATTTTGTGATAGCCCTGCGTTCCCGCAAGTGTCGCGGGTTACCTGCATGCGGATCACAAGCCGGCTTGCGACCCGCATACAAATAACCAATTAAAGAACCCGGTAATTTGATCCGTTAGACACAACTTTTAACGTTGAACCTGCAGATAAGCTGATAGATGTTGGGTCGCCACTGCCGTCGTTGCCTATTGTTTGGCTGCCGCTTGATTGAACTAAAACAGCACCTGTACTTGAATTAATAATTATGAAGCTTTGCCCGGTTATTCCAACTGCTGTGGGTAAAGTTTGTGTTGCGCCGGATGCAGTTACCTCAATTATATGGTCGTTTACTGTAATTGTGTATGCGATTGCTTTAATTGCATAAGCTGTTTTTTGTGCATAACCGGCTGTTGTTTGCTGATCTAACTGATACCTTGTCGACGCAATCGATATATATAAATGCGTTCCGTCAAATTCCACTGTGCCGTTTACAAGCGTTGTTAAAACAGATCCGGCTGTAAATTTTAAGGGCGCTACCGTAGTTGACCCTGTTACCAGGTTAACAGTGCCTGACATGGTTAAAGTCTGGGCAATACTTACGCCGGTTGAAGTTACAGAAAGGGCTATTGTTCCGGATGATGATCCGGCGGTAGCCCCTGTTCTTAAATACAACCCGCCGGATTCTCCATATATGCAATATGCCCCGGTAGCATAACTAAAAAATAGCCTGCTGCTTTGCGCTGTATTAGCTGTTAAAGGGCCAATATTTAATCCTGTAGGGCCACTGTCTGCATTTAAACCTAATGTTCCATTTATCTGGTAATCATCAACGCTTGTAGTGGAGAGGTTTTTAAGATAAGATGCGTCTGTTATAAGTGTCGTATTTGTTCCGTAATCAATCAAACTATCCGGAACAGTGCCAGTGCCGAAATTGGGATATTGAATTATAGTGTTTTCATAACTCGAATCTGAAAGAACTATACTATAGTCTTGTGATGCCATTTGCTCTGTTGAGAATTTGACAATGTAAAATGGCTGATCTACGAGGGCTGTAGAAAAATAATTTGCCAGGGTGGCTGAGGTATCAGATGTAGCTGATGTGATTTGCTGATACTCCGAACCAACATTTATCCAATAACCGCCATCAAGTTCCGAAATAAAGCTGGTGCCCGTACCCGTGACCTGGGGGATGCCGGTAGTTGTGGTTGATATTGTCCCGGTGCCTAGAACAACCGGAAATGTTATAATGTCCCGGTCAATCGTTATCTCGTCCCTGTTCATATCCAGCACCTGGCATATTAAATCTGCACCAGATGCTCCGCAGCCCGATAATGTAACGGTTTGACCTAAATAAAATTGAGACGGATTGGATACAGTTACAATTCTTGGGTTTGCGTAAGCTGAACCATGGCCGTTAGTTATAACCTGATCATCATATGCCTGGATGTTTATAATATTTAAATCAGAACGGTTGCTCCCGCTAACAGTGTTGCCAGCAAAGCCGGCGGTATTCCCTGACAACGATCCGTAGTAGGTGTTTCTAAATGTGTTGTTATTGGTTTGTGCCTGGCCGTTGTTTTTAGTACTGCAATTGAAAAAAAGATTGCTGACACCTGCCCTGAAATCAATGCCATTATATTCGTTAAAACTAAAATCACAGTCGCTAAAACGGTTTCCGAGGTTGTCTTTTATTGGCACACCGGCAAAACTTGGGTCGACATCCTCATAGCTAATGAATATCCCTGATCTGTTGCCATTAAAACTTACGTTACTAAAGGAATTATAACTAAAATTTAAAAAATATCCCCCATACCCTAATTGTCTGATCGCTTTGCCATTAACAAATGCACAATTGGATGACTGATTGGTGCCACGGGTACTGTAGTTGTTGTAAATGTAAAGGGGATTGTTATATAACCCTATACCGTATGAAAGGACCGACGGAAATAAGCTGCTATGCAGGTATTGAGAATCTAACAGGAAGTTTGATACCAATAAATTCTCACATCCTCCAATCTCAAGGTTGGCATCTGTATAACGGATAACACTAAGCGCATCAATGATACTATTGGTAACTCCCAGTAGGGACACGCCTACCGATTTCGTCATGTCGCTATCCTGTTTTGCGCAAATAGATGCGTTAATAAGACTTAAATGATCGGTGTTTGTAACGGTTAATCCTGAAAACCAATCGCTTTGCGTTACCTCCGGCATCGATCCTGTAGTATTGTAGCCGGATTGATTTATTTGTAATCCATTAACCCATATATAGGTGCAAATAGATATATCAAAAGCATGCGGAAATATATCCCAATTATCATTATCAATGTTAGTTAATACATTATTGCTAAAAATAATATTATTTGAATTTGAAACATTAATCCCCCCTCCGCAACTATCTATAAGGCAATTAAATGTAGAATCATCACAATAAGAAATAAATAGGCCCTTATCAACCGAATTAATGATGTTTGTTTGAATATTTATACCCTCAAGAATATTCCCTGACGTTCCTAAAACGGACACACCATAATAAAATAGATTTACAGATCCGCAGTGCGTATTAAAATACGATTGATCCTGCCCATCCCTGTTTGCGTCCAGGCTGCCTCCGGTTATTGATGAATTGGAAGCATTGAGCCTTATTACAAATAAGCTGGAGCCAACCATATCGGCATTGTCGTTCAATTTTATAGTTGCCAAGTCTGAAAGATTAAAAATAATTTGGTCGGCGCAATCTATTGGGTCAGTAAGAAAAATCCCATCACAAAAACAAAGTGGTTTATTTATCGAGCTTGCACAGGCTACAGCATCGGCAATAGCAGATGTGTTATCAGTAGAGCCATCTCCTACCGCCCCAAACCATTCTGCCTGGATCACGCAATCTATTATACGTTTAATCCTTTTTCCATCAGATGTAACCAGTATCGTACCTGTGTTATCAGTACTGGTTGTATCTGTGGAATCGTAATACCAGTCGCCTTGCTGGCTGGTATCTGTGGTTTGGAAATAATCAGAGATCAGCGTACCGCTAAGTGCTCTTATTGCGGCAATAGTTGTTTGGATTGCAGTGGTTTCCTGAAGTGCATACATGGTTAGGTGGTTTAATGGTTTATTTATAACTAGTTTACTATACATAAGATTAGGTGTACTAAATTAAGGTTTATTATATTATCTAATTGTTAAAGTTTTTTTATTATAGTACCCAATGCTGATGCGCCTGTGTTTAATAAACTATGCCGTTAGGCTCCGCTCCCGCAAGTGTTTTTTGTCCTCGCTGCCGCAAGCCTCCCGGCTTGTGGCCCGCGTTTAGGTAACAAGCCAACCTGCGTTAGGGATGGAAGTGGATACCGGCACTTCGAGGGCCTCAGTGTGACAGCCGCGCTTAGCCTGTGCAGTATGAACGTACAGCCCGGCCGCTTTTATCAGCGGCAACGCCCTGCAAACCCCTACTTGTAGCCCTCAGCCAGGTAGCACTATGTTAATAAAATACTAATATATTTAGCCAAAATCTCCATAACTTAGCGGCGATAATGGATAATCCTTTACTTGAACTGGCGCAGGCCTATATAGGTACCACCAATACGCTTGTTTTCCTTACGGGCAAAGCGGGCACGGGTAAAACTACCTTTTTGCGGCAGGTGCGCCAGGCTTCGCAAAAGAAACTGGTTATTGTTGCGCCTACCGGTGTTGCCGCCATCAACGCCGGGGGCATGACCATCCATTCGTTGTTTCAGTTGCCGTTCGGTCCTCTCTTGCCCCATACTACCGACCGGCCCGAACTGCATTATAATGTTGAAAAAAACGAGTTGCTGCGAAGCCTGGAACTGCTCATTATCGACGAGATCAGTATGGTGCGGCCCGATGTGATGGACCAGATCGACATTATCCTGCGGAATGTGCGCGGGAACTTGCACCCTTTCGGCGGCGTACAGTTGTTGCTCATCGGCGATCTGGCGCAGCTGGCCCCAATAATCCGCGATGAGGAGTGGACATTATTACGGCCTTACTATGCCACGCCCTATTTCTTTAGCAGTTTGGTGTTGCAGCATTGCGCTTATGTGCGGATTGAGCTTGACAAGGTTTACCGCCAGAGCGACGAAAGCTTCGTACACATATTAAATGAAATGCGCGGGCAGCAGCTCAGTGCCGAAAGCCTGGAATGGTTGAATGCCCGGCATATTCCTGGTTTCCGGCCGGGTGCCGATGACCCTTATATCACGCTCACCACACACAATCGTAACGCGCAGGCCATCAACCAGGAATGGCTTGATGCGCTGGATGCACCCGAAACTGAATATACGGCGACCATTCGCGGTGAGTTTCCTGCCGATGCTTACCCCACCGATGCGGGGCTTAAGCTAAAAGTGGGCGCGCAGGTAATGTTTGTTAAAAATGACAGTTCGGCGGAGAAACGTTATTACAACGGCAAGATCGGTACCGTTACCAGGCTGGAGCCCGATACCGTTTATGTAGCAACACCCGACGGGCAGGAGATTGCCGTGCAGGCGCTGGAATGGTCGAACGTAAAATACCAGGCCGATGGCGAGCAGATCGGCGAAACCAACGCCGGCAGCTTTGCACAAATACCACTAAAAACCGCCTGGGCCATCACCATCCACAAGAGCCAGGGCTTGACCTTTGAAAAAGCTGTTATCGACGTGGCTGCGGCATTTACGCATGGCCAGGCCTATGTGGCGCTTAGCCGCTGCCGTTCGCTGGAGGGCCTGGTGCTCCGCAGCCCGGTCAGCGTCCAGAATATTATCAGCGATCCGGCGGTCAACCGCTTTAATAAAGACGCGGAAAAGCGCCGCCCTGACGGGCAAACCTTAATAGCACACCAGGCAGCCTATCGTTTATACCTGCTCAGCGAGCTTTTTAACTTCAACGGCCTGGCGCAGCGCAGCAGTAAATTCGGGTCGCTTATCCCGGAATTGCAAACGGATATCCTGGATATTGCCGGCAAGCTGGAAAAACAATTGGGCACGTATACCGACGAGCGCATTCAAAAAGCGGCGGCCTGGTTCCGTGAAAGACTGGAAACCGCGAGTGTAAACCTGCACCGGCAGCTTACCGCTTTCGTGGGCACATCGAAGGAACTGGCCGGCAAAGCCGACGAACTGCTCAACTGGATGATGGACCGCCTGCGGTTGTTGGAGATTTTTAGCACTAAACCGTTTACCATCGAAGCTTATCTGGGAAGCCGGCGTAATAAAAAACAAAGCGTCCACCGCTACCTGAAGGCGCTGAATGCCAAACCGAATGAAGCGTTGTTTGACGCGCTGGTGTCCTGGCGCGACCAAATCGCGAAACGGGAAAATGTGCTGGCCCGTATGCTTTTTAGTGAACAAACATTGGCGGCGGTCGCTGCAAAATTGCCGGCCACGTTAAAAGCGCTCAGCGGTGTAAAAGGCGTCGGCCCGGAAAAGACAGCCCGCTACGGCGCGGAAATACTGACGCTGGTGAGGGCTTATGAACAGGAAGCAACCGGCGCAGCCGACCAGTCCAGTATGTTTTAACGGGCAGGCTTGGTTTGATCTTTACCCAAACTGGCGCGAGGTGTGCCGTGAATTACGAGCCTAAGTATAAAGGTAAGTAAATGTTGTACAAAAGATGGTAGTAGGCCTACCATGGTCGCTGTGCAAGCGGAGGCCGTAAACCGCCTCT
>Ga0302309_10002035_pt1 | contig 17395 bp, 23 predicted proteins | sample III_Palsa_N1_1_FD_200453 | JGI IMG/M metagenome (GOLD analysis project Ga0302309, IMG submission 200453) | Peat permafrost microbial communities from Stordalen Mire near Abisko, Sweden - III_Palsa_N1_1 | ecosystem: Environmental > Terrestrial > Soil > Palsa > Peat permafrost | place: Sweden... | reverse complement strand
TGGAAACTATAAGCCAATTAACTAACAACTATTACAAAGAATTAATCCTCATACACAGGGGGATATGGAGGACTTTTTATGAAAAAATATATGGTAATTCTGCCCTTATCGGCAATCAGCATTTTTGTTTCGATCCCGAAAGGCGCAGACGCACAGGTGGTGGTAGGATCGGTTATATCGTCAACAGTGGGCCGGGTCATCCGCGCCATAGACCTGGAAGTTCAACGAATGCAGAATCAAACGATCTGGCTGCAAAATGCGCAAAAGACACTAGAAAACCAGTTGTCAAAGTTGAAATTATCGGAAATTTCCGACTGGTCGCAAAAACAAAAAAACCTATTCAGCTCCTATTACCAGGAGCTATGGGACATCAAATCGGCAATCGCCTATTACTCCAAGATCACTGAATTAACCGAAAAACAGGTCGCCTTAGTCAATTCTTATAACCAGGCGTGGAACCTGCTGAAAGCGGATAAGCATTTCAACGCCGATGAGCTTGCCTATATGACGAATGTTTATTCAGGTATCCTTCAGGCGAGTGTAAAAGACCTTGATCAAATCCTTTCGGTAATCAATGCCAACAAAACACAGATGCCGGATGCAAAACGAATGGACATTATCAATAAGGCCGCAGACCACATGGACACCAATTACAACGACCTGCAACAATTCAATACACAAAACGAAATGCTCAGCCTGCAACGGGCACAGGATGAGAATGAGGTGACCACCTTAAAGCAGTATTATGGAATTAATTAAAATTAAATACAGCCTAATAAACCGTAAGGCAATAGTTGTTTTAAGCTGTTTGTTATTTATTGTTTCTTCATCACGGGCGCAAACATTTGCAGAATGGTTTTCACAAGGTAAAACGCAGATCAAATACCTTGAGCAACAGGTCGCTGCTTTAACTGCATTTGAAAGTTCTGTTAAACAGGGCTATGGAATGGTGAAAAACGAAATGGGGATGATCAGTAATTTTAAAGATGGCGAACTGACTCTTCACCAGAATTATTATACCTCTTTAAGCCAGGTCAAACCTATAGTTAAAAACACTACGGATATGGCTTCCATCCAATCCGAACAGCAAAGCATCATTAACCAATTCAACAGTTTATCCGGTTTAACAGGCTTGTCTGCCGGAGAGCAGTCTTACATTAAAAGTGTAAGTCAGAACGTCATTTCGGAATGCAATAAAGATTTAACAGATCTGCAAACTGTACTAACGTCGGGGCAGCTGGTCATGTCAGACGATGAACGGATCAAACGGATCGCAAAGGTGACTGCGGCTATCAACGACAAATATAGCTTCACCTGTTCATTCTGTACACAGGTTCATGTATTGGTGGTGCAAAGGAATAATGACGGCAACGATAACAATGCCTTAGAAAAACTTTACGGTATTAATAATTAACCAGATATGAAAAAAGTAATCATCATCCTATTACTAACCATAGGGGCGGCCACGACTTCCGAAAGGGCAAATGCACAAACCCAGGACATGCAGCAGCTGATATTAGATCTGGAAAAGTTAACACAGTTCAAAGCCATATTGAGTGACATGAAAACCGGGTATACGTTATTGACACAGGGGTATAACCAGGTTAAGGATATCTCAGAAGGTAATTTTAACCTGCACTCTGCTTTCCTCAACAGCCTGATGACCATAAGCCCTACGGTTAGAAAATATGGCCGGATCACCGACATTATTCAGGATCAGGCCAGTATCGTTTCAGAATACAAAGCGACGCTTAGTGCGGCGAATGCAAATGGTCATTTCAGCGCAGGAGAAATGGTTTATATGAACAGTGTTTTTAACCAATTATTAAATCAGAGCGTCAATAACTTAACGACACTGGCCAACGTGATCACCGACAATAAGCTCCGTATGAGTGATGCGGAAAGATTAAAGGCCATCGATGAGTTGTATTCAGATACACAAAACAAACTGGTATTCCTGCGGAGTTTCGATAACCAGGTCGCTATGTTGGCTTTGCAGCGACAGAAAGAACAAAATGATGTGAGCAGCCTTCAAAAACTTTATTAAATGAAAAAAAAGATTTTATTCAGTTTAACAAGAATCCTGTTGCTGATATTGACGCCGTTTTTATCACACGCCCAGGACATTAGTTCGAGCCTTCAGGGTATGCAGCCGGTGCTTGAAAATGTATATAACCAAATGATGCCGATGTGCAGCAATCTGATTGATGCTGCGCGAGGCATTGCGGGGTTCGCGGCTCTGTGGTACATCGCATCGAGAGTATGGCGGCAGATCGCAAACGCTGAACCGCTGGACTTCTATCCGCTCTTGCGCCCCTTCGCATTGGGCATGGCGATAATGTTATTTCCAATGGTCATTTCCCTGATGAATGGCATCATGCAGCCGATTGTTTCAGCCACCGGCGCGATGGTAACGGACAGCAATAACAGTATCACGCTGTTATTAAAACAAAAAGAAGATGCTATAAAAAATAGCTCAAACTATGAAATGTATGTCGGTGACAGTGGTAGCGGTGACCGCGAAAAATGGTACAAGTATAGTCATCCGGACGATCCAAATGACCAGAATGAAGGCACCTTAAGCAGTTTAGGAAATGACGTCAAATTTATGATGGATAAGGCCGCCTATAATTTCAAAAACGACATAAAGGAATGGATGTCAGAAATATTACAGGTTGTTTACGCTGCGGCAATCCTTTGTATCAACACGATCAGAACCTTTTACCTGATTGTATTAGCCATTTTAGGGCCTCTTGTTTTTGGATTTTCCGTTTTCGACGGTTTACAGCATACCCTAAGCCAATGGATCGCCCGATATATCAATATCTTTTTATGGCTGCCTATCGCCAATATCTTCGGAAGTATTATTGGGAAAGTTCAGGAGCAGATGCTTCAACTGGATATTAACCAGATACAAAGTGCGGGAGACACTTTTTTCAGCCCGACAGATACCTGTTACCTGATTTTTTTATGCATCGGCATCATTGGCTATTTCTCGGTGCCGAGCGTAGCCAACTATGTAATCCATGCGCATGGCGGTAACGGATTATTAAGCAAGGTAAACAGTATAGCATCAACAACGTCAAGTTCGGTAATGAGCGTAGCATCTGCTGCCGGTGGCCGGATGGAACAAGGGCGCAGTAATATTATTAATGCCCCATCAGATTTTAAGGAGGGCTATAACAGCGCTGGCAAAGGCAGCAATTATCAAAAAGACAAAATATCCGGTAAATCTGACTCGAGAGAGTAGAAAATATCCGTGTCTTCCCTAATTAACAGAATTATCCACCTTAAGCGCCAATAGAGCGGAGGAACATTATGTTTACACAATTCAAAAATATAGATACCGCTTTCAAACATATCAAGCTATTCAGTATCTTTTTAATACTGGCAAATATGGTTAGCATCTGCTTCTGTATTTATAAAAGCTTTGATATCGTTAATAAAGCGCAAAACCGGGTGCATATCCTTTATAACGGCAAAGTGCTGGAAGCGATCGCCTCGGATCGGAAAATTAATTTGCCGGTAGAGCTCAGGGATCATATTAAAACTTTTCATCAGTACTTCTTTGATCTTAGTCCGGATGACAAAGCGATTCAGGCGAATGTGACAAAAGCCTTGTACTTAGCCGACATCTCCGCCAAAAAGCAATATGACAATTTGCGGGAATCAGGTTATTACAACAATTTGATTTCAGCAAATATTTCGCAGGAGATCACCGTAGACAGTATCAGGCTTAATGTTAACAGTTATCCTTATCAGTTTACGTGCTTCGCTACGGAAAAACTGGTGCGAACCAGCAACACGATAACCCGGAAATTGATTACCCGGGGCCAGGTAAGGGATATTGAAACACAATCGGATAATAATCCACATGGTTTCTTGATCGAAGATTGGGAAATATTGGAAAACAATGATGAACAAGCTAACAGTTCCATGCCATGAAGATATTTAACAGGAAACAAAAACCTACTTCTCCAAATGCCTTGGCAGAACCGACGATTAATCGCATTGCTATCTTACAGTCAGAGGCAGCAAACTGGCTGAATAACAGAACAAGGCAATTCTCCAGGAAGCAGCAGTTATGGTTTTTATTCATTACCTGCCTTGTTTTAGGCGGCGGAAGCTTATACCTGCTACTCAAAGTATTCATCTAATTATTTATTAACCTTTAAAATTTTTATTATGGACAAAGAAAAGAATAAGCGTAAGCTATTCCTGGTTTTACCATTGCTGATTTTACCTTTTCTGGCATTAGCATTTTACGCACTTGGCGGGGGGAAATCCAATCCGGCAGAGAATAGTTTGCCGGCAAGCAACGGGTTTAACACCCGACTACCGGGCGCACAATTTAAAAATGAAAAAAATCAGGATAAAATGACGCTTTATGACAAAGCGATCCGTGATTCAGCTTCAGCACGTTCGTCAAATAAAAGCCGTGCGTTTGCGGCTTTAGGTTGGGATACGTCCGGTCAAAAAAAAGCAAACCAGGTTGCTGTTAGCAACGCTCAGGCCAGCGAGCAAAAAATTACGCAGAAACTGGCGGAGATCAATAGGCAGATCAATTCTCCCGAGCCGGTTAAATCGTATACCAATCCGGCAGACCAGGGCACAAATTCAGCACAACTGGACAGGCTTGAAAAAATAATCCGGCAAAAATCAGAGGGGAATGCCCCTGATCCTGAAATGCAGCAGTTGAACAACATGCTGGAGAAGATAGAGGACATTCAGCACCCGGAACGGGTGTCTGCGCAACTCAAAAAAGAGATTAAGGCTGAACCGGATAGTATTTATAAAGCCATCCGCGCGGTGGTGGTTTCCAGCCAAAAGGTGATACAAGGCTCATCTGTGGAGTTGCGTTTAACGGATACGATCACTATTAAGGGTCAGGTTATTCCCAAAGGACATTTGGTTTACGGCTTATGCCAGGTAACCAATCAGCGTTTATTGCTGAATATAAAAAATATCCGTTTAGGTACTTCCATTCTTCCCGTTGACCTGGTCGTTTATGACATGGACGGCATGCCGGGGATTAGGGCGCCGGATGCGGTTACGCAGGATGCCATGCGGAGTGGCACTGATAATGCTGTACAAAGCATGGACTTTATGCCAATGGATGAAACAGTCGGTACGGAGGCTGCCGGGGCTGGTGTCGCAGCCGCAAAAACACTTTTTTCAAAAAAAGTCAAAGTTATCAGGGTAAAGCTCAAGGCAGGCTACCCGGTTTTGCTTCGTAATAATCAGGTTAAATAAGAGCAATATGGAAAAGAGTCTAAACAGGGCGGAGCAACTTTGGCAGGCTTGGGAAGAAAAGCGGCTGCAACCGGAACGATCCTTATCCTTAATTAAAACAACAAAGGAAGAAAAAGAACAATTTCTGGCCATTAATTAAATTTCAAAAAATATGAATTTAAACAATTTAGAAAACCTTAAAGAGGAATTAAAAACGCTGGGCTTTAAAGATAAAGTCGCCAGTGAAATGGAAAAGAACATGCAAAAAAGTATCCCTGAATTTACCCTTAATGATACGTTAGCCGCCACAAGGGGCCAGGTAGATATTACCCTGCATTTTAAACAATCCGGACAATCGGAGCATTATTATTTTAACAAATTTGAAGTGGCCCATAACACGGGTAAAGTACTGGAGGAAGGGCATAAATATTTTGTCATTTCGCCCGAAATACCAGGGAAGAACAACTACAAAACATTTGAAAATGTTCAGGAAGCCATCAGCAACTTCAAGGAGCAGAAAGGAAAAGCTGAATTAGCTTCGGGCAAGGATGTTGCCCATAAAACCAATTTGGCAACGATCGAAAAAGGAAAAGTTAATTATGTTGCCAAAGAATTTGCACCCACTTTCCGAACCCCGGCCGTTACACAAACTTTTTTTGTAGATCGCGGGTCAGGGTTCACCGCTGAACAGGCCGCAAACCTCATTCAGGGGCGCGCAGTGTACAGGGACAACATGGCCAACATTGCCGGGCAAACTTACCAGGCATGGGTCAAACTGGATATGGATCACGCGAAAGACCGCCACCAAAACTTTTATACCAATCAGTACCACGTTCCGTCCTATGGATTTATCCTTGAAAAAGTGCTTGACAAATTCAATATTAAAGAACTGGATGATGCGGCCAAAAGGGAGGCGCTTGAAACTTCACTCAAAAATGGTAACCGTCCCGTAATTACGACCATTAAGGACGGACAGGAAGTTAAAATGTTTATCGAGGCGGTGCCCCGGTACAGTCAGCTTAACCTGTTTGCCGAAAATGGCAAGCCGGAAAAGCGTGAGCAATTTTTGAAGGAACAGCCAAATCAATCACTTTCTACTGGCAAAGGAAAGGCCGCCGAAAAAGAAGTCCAACAGGGTCAGGCGATATAAACCTGAAAAATTAATTTTTAAATAACTTTTAATTAAAACAGCATGAAAAAATTCGAGGAATTAAAATCATTGGTTTTAACCATTGAAGAGGATGCAAAAAAGGCGTATGAGAAGGGCAATAAGTCCGCAGGTACAAGGCTAAGGAAGAATCTGCAAACCGTGAGATCGCTGGCAGGCGAAATTCGCAAAGAAGTGATAGGTTTACGAAACGATTGAAATTAAACAAAAAGCCGTCCCAAAAGGACGGCTTTTTTTATATGAAGTTATTTATAACCTAAAAATTGTAATTATAATGCAATAAAGGCCGCCGGTGCATTAAGTGACCACTTTTGCATAAAAAGAAGTTTACTTTAAGCGCTTATTACTTAAACCGACAGTTTTATGAACATACACTACGCTAAAGCATCTTTCAAGGATTTTGAAAATATTGAGGGATTGGATGCTTTTGCCGCCTCCAACGAATTTTTAAAATACCTCAACTTTTTAAAAGACAATGGCCATTTAAATTATAGAGTAGAATCGCAATCCCCTTGCGGGCCAATTATGCATTTGATCCTTCCCGGAGAAACCAAGCCAACGAGGTCAGTATGTCTTGTATCAAACGATTATTTGGGGTTCAGCCAGCATCCGGCGATAAAAGGGGCGGTCATTGAAGCCGTACAGCGATTTGGCACAGGATCTGGCGCTTCGCCGGCAATTGGCGGCCATTTCACCTATCATCAGTTGCTGGAGAAAAAAATTGCGGCATTTTATAAGCGGACAGACGCGATATTGTATACAACCGGCTATACGGCGAACAGCGCAACATTGCAGTGCCTGTTACACAAAGAAGATATTGCCATAGTTGATATGGCGGTGCACGCAAGTGTACAGGAAGGAGCTTTGAAAACCACCGTAAAAACTTTCCTGCATAACAACCTTGAAATGTTAGAGCATGTGTTGAAAAATGCCCAGCATAAATACCGGACGAAAATGGTCGTGGTTGACGGGGTTTACAGCCAGGACGGCGACCTTGCGCCGTTAGATAAAATAGCAGACCTCACGCACCAATACGGCGCATATTTAGTTGTTGATGATGCACACGGGATTGGCGTTGTCGGACAAACAGGAAGAGGGGTGATTGAACTGTACAATCTTTTCGAAAAGGTCGATATTATTACGGGGACTTTCAGCAAGGCGTTAGGTAATATCGGTGGATATGTAGTTTCAAAACCTGAATTAATTACCTATTTAAAATATCAGTCTAAACAGCATCTGTTTTCAACAACCGCAACACCGGCTGTGATGGGAATCATAAAGGCGATAGACTTAATTGATGAAGAACCGCAATGGCGCACCAAGCTATGGGAAAATATCAACTACCTGAAAAATGGATTAATTGAAAGAGGATTTGATGTAGGAACCACTGCATCGGCTGTAATTCCGGTAAAAGTAGGAGACATTGCAAAAACATTGGAAGCCGGGCGATTGCTACTAAAAGCGGGTATTTATACGAACCCGATTATGTATCCGGCTGTCCCTAAAAAAGATGCAAGGATAAGATTAAATGTGATGGCCTCGCATACATTTGACCATTTAGATACCGTCCTCTACGGTTTTGAAGCCGTTGATCAAAAATTAGGCATCTCCAAACAAGAAAATAATTAGTACTATATGGGAAGGCCAAAAAAGCTGGTGAAGGAACGGGATAAGGAAGTAACCAAGCGGAAATTAATAAATGCCGTGGGTGAAATTATCAAAACAAAAGGTTATACAGGAATCGGAGTAAACAAAGTCGCAAAACAAGCGTGCGTAAGCAAGGGTATGATCTACAAATACTTTGGGACACTCAACGGTCTTGTCGAAGAATATATGAAGGAACGGGATTACTGGCTGGTTTTATCGACGAAAGTTAACGAGCTTTTCATCAATAGGGGTGAACAGACGGAGGCTGACTTGATTGGTTCCATTTTAGAAGAAGAAGTAAATTTCTTTTACAGTGAACCCGAAATGCAGAATCTCATTCATTGGCAGATCAGTGAAAGTACCGAATTTTTACGAAGTATCTCAAATGCCCGGGAAAGCATGGCCGGTGATATATTTCAAATAACTGATAATCATTTCAAAGGCTCGAATGTCAATTTCAGGGCGGTTTGTGCTTTATTGTTGGGCGGTAATTATTATACTATTCTGCATGCTGTTGTTAACGGCAGTACTGTATGTGAAATAGACATGAACAAAAAAACAGATCGGCAAGAAGTCATCAGAACAATCAGGCAAATAATAAACTGGGCTTACCTTGCAGCCCAAGATTCTAAAAAAGCTTAAAATGCTTTTAGTAAGGCCTTCTTCCGGAGCTCTTGAAGAGAGGACAAGACATAGCACTTATTGTGTTAGCCATTCCTGACTTTCTTTCATATTTATTAAATGAACATTTCGATAAGTTAAGAATAGCGACTTCGGAGAAATTGGGACATCTTGGATTTTTTTACTATCAAAATTAGTGACCTCCATTGGTGTTTTGTGGCTTTGGCCAGGTAAAGTAACACTATTAACCCAAGTATGGGCAGTATCCCATGGATCCTGTTCGTTAGGGAAACTGGTGTTTTTTATATAATTTATCAACTTATTATTTATATGATATGGTTCTGTATCATCATGAAAAATTACCATTTGCCCATTTAAGTTTAATACAAATGATGGATTGCTCTTTTTAATCTCATTGGAAAAGAATATCGTAAAAATCACATATTTATCAAATGTCTGCTCCTTTGTATAATTTATAACAATTGCATATTCTTTTATTTTATAAGTGTTTGAAACCCGTTTGAGGTACAGTGCGTAATTATGTATTTGTGATATAAGTGATCTATTCTTTAAAATGATTTCTTTATCATGTGAATATTTGGTGAAGCCAAATTGAAAAATCGTCAATAGTAGTATAGCATAACCTAACCTTTTAAGCCTTTTCTCCATAAAGTTTAGTTATTACAATGTTAAAGCTGAACCTATGTCTTATAAATAATATTGCTGTGCACATTTTTCTTACTCACTAAAACTATCTTAAAATGCTTACTAACGAAAAAGATCACCTCGATACCTGCGTGATGCTGTGGGTCGTTATCATCATAGATGCCAAAATCGTTACGGGTAAAATATTTGATTAATATGCCGCCGGCAACAACTTTATATTGATAACGGGGCTCAGTTTTTATTGGTGTTTCCGAAGTATAATCATTATGTAATAACCATAAGTAAGCATTAAACTTATTATCTGTTTTACCTAAAAATAGTTTTAAGCCGCTGCTATCAGTTACGGTTGCAACTTCGCCTTTTGGGGTTTTTGCAGATATATACCAAGGTTGTAAGGTAGGCCCGTAGTTGCCTGTAAAACAGTCTGTGGGTTCGCACTTTGATAACACCAGCGTGTCGGGGGTGGGGTAGGCAATAGCCGGATACCTATATAGATTACGGTATTGGAGTTGATAATGCTTACGGGTAAACATATACAGGCTTACCCAAGTGTTAATTTCCAGTCGCTTGTATTTTACCGGCAATTTTAAATTTTCTAATAAGAATTTACCGGGGTATTTAGTAAATCCAATGGTATCGTTTTGATACGCTTTAACCGGATCAAATTTTTTAGACAGCCCTTTTGCAGCAAGCAAAAAAATAAGTAAACAGTATAAAAATAGCGTTTTCATCATCTCACATAAAGCTATGGCATTTATAATTAATTTTATATGTGTTTTTTGTAACGACTTTATGGCGAACTAAGTTTTCTACCCGTCATTTTTACGATCGGTAGCATCAATTGACAGTTCACCCGGCTCCCTGAAAATTCAACCTGAATAAGTTTGCCGGTTTTCTTTTTGCCAGTTACTTCAATTAACCAAGTCAATTTCGCCGCGGTCGCATGCCTCTGGATATTCTGTCTTACCAGTTCCCTGTAATCGGGCATAATAATGATCTCGATCAGGCTTTTTATATCGGTTAGTTTCTTCGGAACTATAACCAAAAGTTTGCGCGAATTTTTGGTAAGTAGATGTCATGAATCAATCTTTAATCTTCAGATGGATTCGGTCTAAAAAATATTCAATGCATTACGTCTTGAGATGAATGTAAACATAGTCCAATTGCCATTCAATTACGAATTTACTAAAGCTAAAAGCAATCTGATTTTAAGTCGCTCTTGGAATCCATGGGTTTTCCTTTCGGCAGGAAACGGCTTCACTCATGCCTCGCTCATAGTTTCCCTGAATTTTAATTTCTCGCCTCGTTCCTCGGCGCCCATCCCACTTTCAAATTTAAGGCATTTTTAAGTGTTTCTTTTCTCCGTTTAAAAGTTTCCCCAGGCTTTTTGGTTAGCAAATTTCTGAAACAAGCCCTATACAAGTCAAGACCATGCCCTGCGGGTTTTTGAAAAAAAATCTTCCCTGCTCGCGTCGCTCACGAGGTTTTTTTTTTCAAAAAGTCTTGACTTGTATAGGGCTTGTATTCAGGTGCGGGTGCTTAACAAAAAGCCAGAAGGCCCCGCCGACTGACTTTAAAAAAGGAAAGCACCATGAACACAGCAAACGGAAGAAGCCCACCAACAGACAAGCCCCACGCAGTAAACAGCCTACTGCCTGTCCCAATCGACCGCCCGTTCGGGCATTAATCAATCAATAATTTGAAAGTATTTAAAATAAAAAAATCATGAAAACTACAATAATCGAAAGCGATAAAGCTAAAAACAACAATTCAGTAAATAACAATCTTCGTCCAAGTTTGACAGGAAAGGAAGCGAAAAATGAAGCCAGTGAAAATAAAGAACCTGCCAAAGCTCCGCAGGTTGAGGAAGCCAAAGAACCCGAAGCAAAGGCCGATAGTAGTCTTACAGTGGATAACCAACCCGCTAACCTTACAGAAGTCGGAAAAGCCGGGGAAGTAAAACAGCCGGAGGAAGGCCAGCCACAGGCAGAGCCAACCAAAAAGGAAATCAAAGAGCAGATCAAGGAAAAACCAGTTTTCAACCTTGATGCTACTGTTAAACTGGTGAGCGATTTAGGTAAGAAAATTACTCAGCGGGACAAGCTAAGGGTGACAATTGACAACCTTGATGCTTTTACCATTGCGCCGAACGAGGACGACGATGTAACCGGCACTAACAAATACCACCGTTGCGAATTGGTGATCACCGACGATACAGGCAATGAGTTTGTAACTAAGAACGCCTATATCATCGAGCATGTTGCGCAGTACGTGAACAGCCTTTGCGTTGAAAAACTGGGAGAAATAGAGGCAGAAATTGTGATTCCTGTATAATTCTCAAATGGAAACGCCCCTTGTATGCGTAGTACAGGGGGCGTTATTTAAGACATTTTCTAATCTTGAAAACTAAAGCAATGATAGAAATTTTCATCGAGTTGACCAACCAAATTTTTTGGGATGGTTACGCACAGCAGTTAGCACAGGAAAATCCCGCTGGGTTTCAATACGAGTTTAACGAGTTTCTTAATTCCTACAACCTGTAAGGTAATGAAGAAGGACACCGTGTATTTACTCATTAAAGTAGTGATTAATACCAAGCACAAAATCATACACGAAGCCATACAGGAATTGCAGGACAAGACCCGTTTGAGCGTCAGCAGTACCTCGAATGTAAAGGTATTGGAAACAAAGATTATCCATTTAAATACAAAACAATAAAATTATGGCACACGATATTAATTATAACGAACGGACAGGCAAACACAGCTTTTTTTCTGTTAAAGAGATACCATGGCATGGTTTGGGACAGATCATTAGTGATCACCCCACCAGCGCAGAAGCTATTATTCAAGCAGGATTAAATTATACAGTTGAAAAACGCCCGCTTTTTACCTATGATACGGAAAATTATTTGGGTGACCCCGATACTGATATTATTATCCCTGAAATTGAAGTCCCTAATTATTTTGCCACCATCCGTACAGATACCGAGCAGGTTTTAGGTGTAGTTGGCAATGATTACGAAGTCGTGCAAAATGTAAACGCCTTTGATTTTTTTGACAATATAGTAGGCGGAAAAAACGGCATTTTGTATGAAACGGCGGGTGCGTTAGGCAACGGTGAGAGCATTTTCATTACGGCGAAGCTTCCGGATTGCTTAAAGGTTGGCAGAAATGACCTGATCGAGCAATATATTTTTTTAACTACGTCCCACGATGGCTACGGGCCTGTAACGGCAGCATTTACACCCATTCGGGTAGTTTGCCGAAATACGCTTAACGCTGCTATGCGAAACCATATCAATTGCATTAAAATACGCCATACGGCAAACGCAAACGACAGGCTTAAACAAGCCCATTCACTTTTGGGAATTACTAACCAGCTGGCTAAAGAGTTAGAACAGGTTTTTAACAAATGGTCAAGGGTGCGTATTACCGACAGTGAAGTTAAAAAGCTGATACAGGTTGCAATGGCACCGAGCAAAGAAGTATTGCAAAACGTGCAAAACGGGAAACAGGACGAATTATCCACGACCTATAACAATATGGTTAGTAGTGTAATGGATTTTGCATTGACCCACCCAACACAGCAAGAATTGACCACGAAAGGCACTTTATACGGTGCTTATAATGCGGTTACCGGATATTTTCAGAACGTTCGTAATTACAAGAACGATGAAAGTAAACTTAAATCCATCATGTACGGCACAGGGCTACAGCGAAGCCAAACCGCATTCGATCTATGTAAAGAGTTCGCCAAGCATGGCAATGACGCCTTAATACTTAATTAATGAATTAGGGCGGGCAAGCCCGCCCTCACCAACCTGATCAGCAATGTGGTAAAGTATTCTCCAAAGGGCGAACAGGTGGAAGTTAAGTGTGCTATAACCGGGAATATGGCGCAGGTTAGTGTAAGGGATCACGGCTTCGGTATTAAACCAGGGGATAAAGAGAAATTATTTGACCGTTATTACCGGGTCGAAAATGAAAATACCCGGCACATTTCGGGTTTTGGTATCGGCCTTTATTTATGTTCAGAGATCATTCAGTGACATGATGGCGAGATCGGTGTAGAAAGTGAACAGGGTTCCGGTTCTAATTTCTTCTTTAAATTGCCGGTAGTAGCTAATTAAAATTATAACTCCTTGCGATTTCTTAAACCGGTTATAGTGGGTTGATACTCTCTAACGCTTTTTAAGATACGCTTCTACTTTTTTGGCTGAACTGCCCACGGTATTAACGGCCGCCTTCAGCCTGACATTGATTACGCCAATTTTTCGGCCCAGGCCCTTATTTCATCGGGTTCATTGGTGTTGATCAATTCGGGATCGGGATCGCTTGCCTTTTTTTTATTCTCCATAAGGCTAATTTATGACATTTACAACAATAAGGAATACTGTTGGTTAAGAATAGGTAAATCATTATGCAAAAAATAGTACCCGGACTATCATATACTTGTTTTTACCATATCTATCCGCTCGGTGCTTGCGGTGCGCCTGTCGCCAACGAGTTTGTGAGTCGTCCAGTTGACAGGCTAAGCGATCTGCTTAACTGGCTGCCGCATATCCGCAGCGCGGGTTGCAACGCACTATACCTTGGGCCGATGTTCGAATCCGATTTTCATGGTTACGATACGGCGGACTATTTTACAGTAGACAGAAGATTGGGTACCAATGAGACATTGAAGGAATTCAGCCGGGCGTTGCATAAGGCCGGTATCAGGTTAGTTTTAGATACCGTTTTTAACCATGTTGGCCGTAACTTTTGGGCTTTTAAAGATGTACAGGCGAATGGCGAAGCATCAGCTTATAAGAATTGGTTCTGCGGGGTCGATTTTCACAGGATGAGCAACTATGGCGACGATTTTTACTATGACGGATGGTATGACGCTTATAACCTGGTTAAACTTAATTTAACCAATAGTGAGGTCAAACGCTATTTACGCTCGGTGGTAGAATTTTGGATCAATGAATTTGAAATAGACGGGTTACGTTTAGACGTGGCCGAGATCATGGATAAAAGCTTTCTGGCCGAGTTGGCCGCCTTTTGCCGCTTACAAAAGCCGGGGATATGGTTACTGGGTGAAATGATCAGTGGCGATTATAATGAACTGGCTGGCCCGGGAATGCTGGACTCTACCACCAACTATGAGGCCTATAAAAGTTTGTATTCAAGCCATAATGATAAAAACTATTTCGAGTTGGCGCATACCCTGAACAGACAATACGGTGAGCACGGCCTCTACAAAGACCTGCTGTTTTATACGTTTGCTGACAATCATGATACGACCAGGATCGCCAGTATCTTAACAAACTCAGACCATCTGTTTCCGGTCTATGCATTGCTGTTTACGATGCCTGGTATCCCCTCGATCTATTATGGCAGTGAATGGGGAATGTCGGGAGTAAAAGGCCTTCATGAGGATACAGCCTTGCGTCCCGAGGTAAAACAACTACCCGATTTAGACCAGTGTCCGCTTTTTCAATATATCCGGCGTTTGGGAGAAATAAGAAGCCGCCTTTCGGCCCTGGTAAACTACCAGCAGTTATATGTCAGTCATGAGCATCTCGTTTTTAGCCGCAACTTGGAAACTGCTGTATGTGTTATTGCAGTAAATATGTCGTCACAGCTGAAAATAGTAGTGATAACATGGACAGGTAAACATCGTATATTCCAGGACCAGCTGGATGACACCTATGTTATTAACCCGGAAAACGGATTTCTTACCATTGGTGATATTCCTGCATGCGGATCTAGGATATTAGCGACTGATGAGATTTTTCATTCACAATATCCAATTGGACGTTTTAGTGCGGGAACTATTGGTGGCGAAACTTTGACCTGACAAATTTAACCGATCAACAACCGGAACCCTTTTATGCCTAGGAAATTTTTTCTTTAACTGTCTCCACAATATCAGCGATAGCCTGATCTTTTGTCCTTTCCGCGAATTCTTTCGGATTGTCCAGAATAGAACGCCCGTCAGGACTTCTTTTGGTCAGATAATAGACTCCGAAGGAAACGCCAACACCTAATAAAAATGATTTAAAATGACTCATGGTAATTATTAAAATGGTTATTACTCTTCCTGTCTAAATATGATGCATGATTGCTGAATTGAAAAACTAAATATCGATTTTATTGAGCAACAATTCAGGTTGCGGTTTGTTACCCAAATAACATACACACTTGAATAGCTGACATGAAAAATCCATTTGAAAAAAATGACCATAAAGTATTGATAGCCGGTATCATTATCGGTTCGGTCGCTGCCGGTGCGGCAGCTTATTTATTTTTAACGGAAACAGGTACTTCGGTCAGGGGGCAACTGGCCGGGCATTTTAACCGCATGCGGGACGCCTTTTTAGGCAACGAGCCTGAACCTGTAGCGGAAGATCATTCGACAGATTATTTGAAACATAAAACAAAAGCACCAAAGACCGACCGTGAAAAATTGTTAAAACACGAGATCCTGAACCCTGAAGGCGGGGACACTCATCAGGAATAAGAATGAAAAAAGGAACGACATTGATCGCGGCTGGCGCCGGAGCCGCAGGCTTGGCTTACGCACTTTGGCCGAAAAGGACGGTATCTGGTAGCGCCATAGTCGATCCCTTCGATAAGGAAAAGTATATCGGCACCTGGCAGGAGGTGGCACGCCTGCCTAACCTGATGCCTGATAAACTTTTTAATTATTTCGCTGGTGAAACGAGTGTATAAATAGTGACGAAGTTGAAGAAGTAATTTGGAATCAAACCCCATTTGCAGCAATGTGTGAATTTTATCTGTACAATATCAATACCTGGCGTGTGGCCCAGGCGACATGATCATACAAATTCAAACTTTCTCCGGACAACATCCTGCTACATGCCTTCCCAGTGAAATTTTTCCTTGATCATTTTTTTCCTGGGCAAAAGTTCGGTTCTCATGCCAACCTGATAAATCAATGAAGCTACAATGATTGCAGATTGTTTCAGATCTTCTATTCTCAGGTAATCATAGGTATCCATATTACTGTGGTGCGTTTTTATAATATAGTCCAGTGGGTCCTGGATAAATTGAAATGCAGGGATACCGACCCAGTCAAAGGATTCGTGATCTGTTGAGCCGCTATTACTGAGCGTGACTGTTGTAGCGCCTAAATCTTTAAATGGAGCCAGCCAATACTTGAATATGGGTTGAATAGCTGTGTTTCCCTGCGCAAAGATCCCCCTGATCTTGCCGGTACCATCATCCAGGTTGAAATAGGCTGAAATTTTAGTTTGTTCGGGTTTTAAGATGCCTGTTTCTGCATTACCGAAATGGTTCTTTACATAATTATATGAACCAAGCATGCCTTCTTCTTCACCACTCCACAAAATTATCCGAATTGTGCGCTTTGGCGCCAGATGCAGAGAGTCGAGCAGCCGTATAGCTTCCATCATAACTACGCATCCAGCCGCGTTATCGGTCGCACCGGTAGCCGCGTTCCAGGAATCCAGGTGTGCCCCTATGATCACCAACTCGTCTTTTAATTTCGGGTCGGTGCCGGGCAATTCCGCTATTAAATTATAGCCTTTGGTATCATCCGCATAAAATTTCCCCTGTATATTTAAAGCAAACTCCACCTTTTGGCCCGATGCCAGCAATCGTTTAATTTTAAATCCATCTTCAGCTGAAATGGCAGCTTCGGGTAATAGTACAGAATGGTCTTTTTCATATCCGTCTGGAGCCTCTACAACCAAGGTGCCGTCACGGTTGTTGCCATCTGCGATCACTACAGCAAGCGCACCAGCGGCTTTTAATCTCAGCTTTCCTTCGTTAACTTGTACATCCTGCTGATGAAGATCTTCCAATTGCTTGCGGCTAAAATAGAAATAATCCTGCATGTGCGTTAATTCGCTATCGGTCAGTCGCCTGGCGAAAGGCTGAAAATCATCTGTATCATGCTGAACATTGCTATTGGTCAAAAGGATGATTTTACCACTGAAATCTTTTTTATGTTTTTCAAAATAAGCCGGATCTACCATGTCGGTATATAATAACTGGTAAAGCGGCGCACGGATTGCGCCATTGGTATTTA
>Ga0302309_10002033_pt1 | contig 17396 bp, 16 predicted proteins | sample III_Palsa_N1_1_FD_200453 | JGI IMG/M metagenome (GOLD analysis project Ga0302309, IMG submission 200453) | Peat permafrost microbial communities from Stordalen Mire near Abisko, Sweden - III_Palsa_N1_1 | ecosystem: Environmental > Terrestrial > Soil > Palsa > Peat permafrost | place: Sweden... | reverse complement strand
GAGTTGGAGTTATCAGACAAACTTGTTATTAAACATCTCCCAGAGAGATGTTAAGAGTTGTTGTTGTTGTTGTTAGGTAATAACAGAAGTTATAACTTATGTTAAGTAGAGAATATCGGAAGTTATAGCTCATGTCAAGTAGAGAATATCGGGAGTTATAACTTATGTTAAGTAGAGAATATCGGAAGTTATAGCTCATGTCAAGTAGAGAATGTCGGAAATTACAAGTTATGTCAAGTAGAAGTTATAACTTGCAACTGTAGCCTAACAAGACTGTAATAGAAGAATCCTAATACTACCTAAAGTAGTATTAACCTTTTTGGTTAGGCGCTAGTAAACGCGAAAGTTAAAATAGTACTGAGTGTACTCGGTAGTGTCTAAGTTGTGGGCCGCAGCAGTAGCTTTAAGCTTGTCACGGATGGCATAGTAGAGATCGATGTCGACAAAGTTCCTCTTTGGGCTGCTACTTCTGAAGTGAAGATTTCTGCCACAACACCAAGCTGTGATGTCAGCAACACAGTCGTTGATGTCAACACCATGATCGACGAAGTTGTAGAAGATGCGTAGCAGCGGATGTTGGCGTCGCAGATAGGTGTTGATGACCTCAAGCCCCAGCACATTATGTCTGTAGCTGTCACTGATCTCCAAAGTACTGTCTTCCTCCAGCAGCTCAGCTGTCACTCTTCTGTGTTCGGTACGGAAGTTGTCCACTAGTCGCTGCTTAATGAACATGTTGTCGATGCTAAGTGGCTGGCTTGCAACGGTGGAGGCGTACGCACCGTCAAGCCCGCCAACGCGGGCGTTAGGTGCTGCAGCGTTGGGGGCGTTAGGTGCTGCAGCGTCAAGCCCGCTTCTGCGGACACTAAATGCCGCAGGGTAACGACCCCTAGGCACCGGTGAAATAGTGTTGTGACGGTACTGGTCATAGACCCGTCGCAACATCTTCCATGCCAGGTAATCAAGTGAATTGTTGGTCTCTACTTTGGTAAGCTCGAAACTTTCGAACAGCTTATTAACTGGTTGTTTACTGAGCTTAACGAAGATCAGAGCCAGCCTCTCGCCACCATAGTCGTGGATCACAGCCTGGACATAACTCACAGTCAGCTCTAGAGCTTTGATAGTCCTATTAAAGGCTGCCTCAACTGTGAGCTTGGTTGGATTCACAGTTTTGTTTGCGGCCACAGTAGTTTTGTTTGCGGCCACAGTAGCTCTGCTCGGAAATACTGCAGTAGCTCTGCTCGGAAATACTGCAGTAGCTCTGCTCGGAGATACTGCAGTATCTCCAGAGAAGGTAAGCTTGAGCTGATACAGGTGTCGCTTGTTATTGTGGTGATGGTGATGACCTCTGTTGCTGCTACTGGTACCAACCATTGGCACAGTGGTTGGTACCGCCATGCCCGTGGTACCAACCACGGGCAACCACAGTGTAGTCTGATCGCTGTACGGCAACAGGAAAACTCTTGACACTTTGTACTTGTCCTCAGGTTGTTCTAGCGGTGGCAGTGACTCAACGCTTACCTCTTCAACTACCAACTTGGAGATGGGCACCAGCTTGAAGTCCAGCCATGGATAGATCTGGGTGAAGTAGGGTTCAAGGTAGCTGTTGTCTCCAGACAACAGCAGTGTCGTGATAGTAGTCGGTGGTCTGTCCTCATAGTCATCCTCATCTTCATCACTAAGGTGTTGAGGTTGAATATCAAAGAACTCGAGATTACGGTAGGCCAGAATACGAGCCATTGGAGTAGCCGACCATTCAGCAGCCCCAACAAAAATGTCAGGCTCAGTTAACCACAACAGATTGTTCCAGCTGGGGTAGATGGCGACAGAGGTCACCTCGTCATCAGGCTGATGCCTGGCTTCATTGAAGACCAAGTACCTCTCCAAGTTGTCATCCTGATACCAAAGTGTAACTGAGTAGTTTCTGGTAGCCTTAATAGCATCTTCGTTCTCGAACAGCATAGCTGTCACCCTGCTCAGATCTAGATTCAGCTCCATGTTCAGTTCCTCCTTGATCTCGCGACGCAGGCACTGTAGCACAGTCTCACCTTTGCTGGCCTTGGCGCCGCCGCCAATAATGCCGAGCTGGCCACGCTTCTCGGGTAGCAGTACCTCAACGTCGTTGGTGTCAGTAGTTGGCCCACTAGAGCTGAACCGGTAGGGGATGAAGCCAACATGGTAACACTGGATCTTCTCTAAATCCCGTATGTTAGAAATAACACGCATTAGTGGTATCTTTTTTTCAACCAAGGATTTATCAATTTTTCTATGTAGTACTACCGTATATGTTATGTAAATAACACTACATTGAAGGTGTAACCTGTGGGATTTCAATAGATACTTAGTATCTACTCCAGACGTCTCATACCAAAAATTTGTCATGATTGGTGGTGAGTGACGACGACAAAAAACCTCTTATAACAACTCTTATCACCAACTTTACACAACCAAGTTGTATAAAAATATGTTGAGAACTGTGGTCAGCGGCTCGGGCTGATAAGCGGAGGCCGCTGACCACATACCGTTTTTACATAGTCTTATACCAAAAATTTGTCATGGTTGGTGGTGAGTGATAACAAAAAAATCCCTGGTAACCTCTCTCATATAATATTTTTATAACATCTTTTACCACTAACATTAGATATTGACTACATCAAAAAAAGTCACCATCATCAACAACAACAACAATAATATGTTTTTGTTAAATTTCTTACTGATAACAAGCTATAAAATAAACAATTCCTAGTCTACTAATCAGACCAAAAATGCTGGCCGATGCATTGTTGATCAATCCTCCTGTCCAATCCGACCCATCTGGACCATCTGGCCTACATGGGCAGAGTAAGTCATGGAAGAAGTCATGGGCCTGGCTGGAGCTGACAGCCGAGCAGCGCTCTCAACCCTGGTTCGACGCCCGTCGTTGCTGTGTGACCGGTTCAGTGGCCCGTAAGTCAATGGACTTCTCGGGTGTCTGCAAGACGGACAAGGCCGAAATCGTCAAGGAGATCCGCGGTGTCTTACCACCTACCCTAGTCAACGTTGATATGCAGCGTGGAATCGACAACGAAGACCCTCTGCGTCGTCTGTTCATGAGTAAGGTGTTGCCTGACAAGCGGTGTTATGAACCCAGTTTGTGCATGGGTACTACTGTCTACGACTTCCCCTTTGCTAGCGGTAAGCTGTTGTCTGAAGTCTATGGTGACATGAAGACTAACCCCTACCATCCTCAATGGTTCGTCGGTGCTAGTCCTGACGGTATCATCCTTGATGGTGTTACAGGTCAGCCAGTGGCTGACTTGGAGTGTAAGGTGCCCGAGTACTGCTATCCTGATATGGTTCCTGACAGTAAGAAGATGCGTCACCCTCATGAACACTGGATGCGTAGCAAGTTTGCTTACTTATTCGATGAAGATGAGGTTAACTGGGCTATCGACAATGACTATCCCAACAACTACTTCATGGTAGAAAGTAATCTTAAACTGGACCACTTCTGCCAAGTTTACGGCCAACTGGCCAATACCGACCTCAAACATGCCTACTACCTAGTTGGCTTCACCAAGCTAGCCGATGCTCACAGGGATCGTCTTGGTCCAGACTTCTACTTTCCTCCTACTCCCGCTGGCCTTGCTGCTCCTGCAAGGACAGCAGGAACAGTCGACGACGTGACCAGCAGCCTGTATGACGTTAACCTATCTGTCCCTTTAGGGACAGTCGGAGATGGGGATCAAAGTTTCGACTACCCCTTGGGCTTCAGCTATTGTGAGATGGACTTCGAGCAGCGTACCTGGCAGAGCAAGTTATACCCACAGCTGGTGGACTTTGTGGTTAACCATCTCATTCCTGACATGACAGCTGAGGAGAAGGTCAAGCATGAGAACAAGGTTAAGGAGTTAAGTTCACTGTGCAAGCCTGATGACTACGTGCTGGTTCCGTGGTGCTATTAACCTTGTTATATCTTGTCTTATCAACCCTGTCTGTACCAACTAAGTTGGTACCATTTAGTCTTTATACTGATAATGTCGAGAGATACTATTGGATAACCATTATAAGAAGATTTTCTTTCTACTTGTTACTACCATAATAACGAACACAAACTATGGCTGAATTAACTATATGTTCTTAACAACTTTATTAGATGACAGGAAAAGAAATGTCGACAATAACACAGCAAGTTAATTCCAGCTTTAGTGGTCTAATATTTAATGATCGGAGTGAGTTGTTAATTGAGAATATAGCTGAATACAAGTGTGTTTTACAGATGACACGGACAGGTTGCCGTCTATATGAAATTTGTAGCCTAACACCACTGAAGCTGTCAACTGTCTTAGTGGATAGTGGCAATTACACTTTCATCGATTCGGTCAGGCAAAGTCGACTAATAGTCTATGACAATGGTAACTTCTACCACCGTCTTCACTCCTAATATAGAAGTTGTCCCGTCAGCTACTCGCGTTATAAACCAGGCTTACAACAAGAATTGTTCTTGTTACTAATGTACAAGATAAGGGTTGTTTCGTTAGGTAAGAGTGTTATAGGTTAGACCTATAACAAAGATTGTTTATGTTACTAACGTAACGGATAGGAGTGTAATAAGCCTAAGCTTACAACAAAGATTGTCTCCGTTACTAATGTAACAAATAGGAGTGTTATAAGTTAGACTTATAACAAAGGTCCACTTTAAGTAGACAAAACAGGTCCCCTGTAGATCAGGAGGCTTTTTTAGCTATAATACCATACTGGATATCCCTTATAACTACATTACCATTGTTTTCTATCTTAACTAAGTAAAGTTCATTACCAACATAGGAAGCAAAAGGCATAGCGGAACGTGGATACTTATAGAAGAGATAGATAAAGCTATCATCAAAGAACTTGTTCATATCGGAGTAAAGTATGAACAGTCCAGGGGTAAGCTGCGAGAAGTTATATCCAAGCTCGTTATACATGGTGTAGTTACGAAAACCACCAGGAACATATGAGCCCGGATTAGATGGATAAGTGATGAAGTCGCCATTGGTAGTGTCAAGATGGATACTGTAGTTGATCATCTTACCATCATACTTGGCACTCATCTGGAACGGGCGACCAGTATAGTAGATGTATATAAAGATAAAATCAGTGTAGTCGGCAAAGGGATGAATGTTATATGGAATCCTACTTCCAGTATGGAACTCCTGCTTATTATCGAAGAAGTGGATATTCATATCTATCAGCAGCTTCGAGTTTGGTGGTAAGGCGATGTTATCATCTACTGCCGACTTAGACACACAACCAGTAAGTAGATTACGCATAGTGTCTAGTGATACTACTTTTGACATTAGTATGCCACAGGCATAAACTTGTCACGTTTAAAGGCCTGTCAACCACTACTTCTAATAACACTGTTAGTGTCCCTAACAGTGTTATCTGTACCCTAGTGAAAATGTATGAGTGTGTATCTGTGTATATAACAATGATTACCCAATAATCATTAAAACTTGTGGCAAATGCTTTTCTAATATGTTAGATACACTAACTGACTGATATCTTGCAGTGAACGAACGAGATAGTGTGTTTGAAAATAGTACCGTAAGCAAGTTGTATCGGTCAAACGTTGTCTACTAACTGGGCTAGCAGAAATCGTGCAAAGATTGCAATCTAGGACGCGGCCTTACCTTATCATAACCTATTATATAGTGTAACAGTAGTCAAATACCCCCCGTTTTACTTAAGTATAAGGGTGTGTGTGTAGTAGAGGTATGGTTATGAATTTTACTTAAGTATAAGGGTGTGTGTAGTAGAGGTATGGTTATGAAATTTGTTTAAGTATAAGGGTGTGTGTGTAGTAGAGGTATGGTTATGAAATTTGCTTAAGTATAAGGGTGTGTGTAGTAGAGGTATGGTTGTAAACTATAACATTGCTAACTGTAGTCAGCTACCTAATAGCAAAGTTAAGTCAAGGAGTTAGAGCAATAATTGGCTGTACCGTCTTTCAGTAAGAACACTATTCAGAATAGTGTAACTCTGTGCGAGTGAACCTAATCCGTCTCTGGCATCTCGTTCTCGACTTTCTCAAAGGAGGAACGTGATGAGGTCGAGTCGTTGCTTGTCTCGACCTCACTTGAGATTGGGACACTAGCTGGTGTTGAGGCACTAGTCGAAGATGAGACGTCAGTCGTGTCTTGACAAGACGGCTGACCGAAGATAGCTGAAAGCACATTTGTCATCTGCTTAGCAGAAGTTGATGACTGCTGTGGCATCAACATAGAGGTCAGACCCGACAACATATTAGGGTCAATGTTTTTGATAGCTGTCATATCGGCTGATGACAGTAGGTTGCTGAAAGTAGGTATCAACACATCAGCAAGCTTGGTCATCTTATTTTCTGGTAAGCATGCCCCTGAGGCAGCACTGCAAGATGACGTAGTCATAGGGATGGCTGAATTAGAGCTAGCCGGATTAGAGCTGGATGGTGTGCAACTGTCAGAACTGCTGTCAACCAGAGCTTGAGTGACACCAGTACTTCCACATGGAGGCTGACCCAGAGATGTGTTCTTGGCTTGACATTCGGACTTGGTGGCCTTGTCAGCTTGGACCTTGTTGCAGCTGCTGCCGCAGCACTCACCGTCCATCTTGGGGCTGCCAGTAAGCTTAGACATGATAGCAGACAGACATTCCGACAGAACACGTGTGCTATCGTCCATGCTTTCACTCATGCTTTCACTCATGCTTTCACTCATGCTTTCACTCATGCTGTTAGCAGGAGCAGAAGCAGAAGCAGGAGCAGAAGCAGGAGCAGAAGCAGGAGCAGGAGCAGAAGCAACACAACAGTCGCCAGAGGTCCACTGCTGACACAGGACGGAGTTCAGACCCTCGAGGATGATATGGGACTTCAAGCTCTGGCAACCTACCACACCAACAAGACAGGTCACGATCTCGAGTATATACGAGACAAATATCTCAACCATCTCGCTACTGCTGAGGTCGTCACCGTCCAAAGCCATGCTGATAAGCTTGTTAGCCAAGTTAAAGCTAGCATCCATGATGTTTTTGCTAGAGCTGCTGCTACTCATGTGTCCCTTTAGAGACTGTTGACCAGCGTCAATAAGTGTTAGCGCAGACGTGATGACAGTAAACTCTGTCATATCATCACAGTTAACTGTGGGGGTACTGTCATCAATACCATAGTTAACCAAGGCGGCGTTACAGACATAGTCAACGAACTCAGCCAGCTTAGCGCTGTAAGGGTGAAGACCCAACACAGCTTTCAGGGTAGCTAAGTAGGGCAGGACGAAGTTGTTATAGCATGTCTTAAGGTATGACTTTAGGTTGGTAGCCTGGTACTTGTCTCGATCCACGATGTGGAACTGGATGCGATGGAGCTTGCTATTGATGCCATCAGTGACCTCTGGCATAATCTCACAATAAGAGCAGTCGATTTCAGGTATACACATCATAATACCCGCCTTGGACAACAGCCTGTTCTGTCTCTTCAAGTTGTGCTCAATATCAACCTTAGGCTTAAGGCAGCTGTCATACATTGTGGGTGCACTCTCCATCGGCCAAACTGATCCAATGAACGATGGTATCTGTACTGACGCCATTTCTGCTGTCATCATCGCTGATGACAATGATGAAGGCGAATAACTGCGCTTCTGGTAGGGGCAAAACATGCAGGGACAACCCACAACTGAAATGTTGCAGCAGCACATTCCAACTGTACTATGCGTCGACGACTGGCTGCTGCATCCAGTCAAACTGGTCAGACACATCTTGACCACTGCAAACTCGTCAGTCTTGAGTAGGGGTTCCAGAAGACAACACAGCACCTCACAACTAATCTTGCCATTACAGATTAGCTGGCAGACACCGTCTAGCATCACACATAGGCTGTCAACACAGTTGGTGGGCAGTAGGTGCTTGAACTTTGTCAGCTGACAGCAATAGCTCGAATAGGTAGAGTTAGTGCTACTAGTGCTACTAGTGCTAGACCAGGCTCTGAGAAAGGGCATAAAGGCTGAGATGTCCAGCTTATCGTTAGTCTTAAGCACACGCTTGACCAGGTCAGTGTAGGCGGCACGGCCAGCCTCACTGTTGATGGTAGTCGGGTCTGCCTCCAACAGCTTGAACAGCCAGCGGATATGCTGGCTACGATGCTGATAACAGTTATCAGCGGTACTGGCTATGAGATCGATTAGCACTTCAGACATTTTAGCAATTTTGCACTTTTATACCAATTTCCATTTTTAGATCTTAGTTAGCACGTCGGAATTTTAGACTTAGCCAAGTTGTCGCAGCGACAACTTTCCTGAAAAGTCACCAGTAATAATCTTTATGCTACTCTGTTAAGTATACTGTTGTTAGACAACGGCAGTAAAGTTGTTATTAGTGGAGGTTGTATGTGGAACTTGTTATTCTGGCTACCATGTAAAGGCTTGATACAGTAATCTTGTCTACCAGTGACTAACAGAATGTATATCTAACAGAGTTGCTAGATAACTAGAAGTTAGCTAGATAATAAGAAAATATTTTTGGTGCAGAAAAGAAATGGCAAACCGTTTAAGGTCAAGCTTCAACTATCAGGTAGTTAAGTACCTAGGTCAGGGTACCTTCGGTGCCACTTTTGAGGCGGTGGAGACCGGCACTAACGACCGAGTGGCTCTCAAGTTCATCTTCCCCACCAGCGCGGCTATGGAAGAAGGTGCATTTGAGGTTAGAGCTTATCAGAAGGTGGCTGCCAGTGACATCGCTGACCAATGTTTCCCTACTCTACTGTGTTTCCATGACGCTGGTGAGCTCCTGCCATCTGATCCTGAGTACGGTAGCATCTTTGCTCAACTAGCACAGAAGTACAAGGGTCGTGATCAGCTGCAGCAAGGCACTCCGCTAGTCTACATCGTGACTGACTTCCTGGAAGGTTCTGATGTGGACAAGATTTCCAGGTCTCCCAATAAGAAGTTGACAGATGCTGAAGTTAAGAGGTTCCTCTATGACACCTTGACGGCTCTGAGAGAGCTGCATAGTAGAGGTCTGGCTCATCGCGATGTTAAACCTGCCAACATTATGCGGACTGATAACGGCCGGTATGTGTTGATTGACTTTGGTCTGGTATGTGGCAGTCGGTTCTGTTCGCCTTCAGGAACTATTCTCTACTTACCCAATGAAATTCTAATGATAGGTGACGCTGATGGTAAGGTACCTCTGAACATGTCAATGGCTGGTGACTTTTTCGGTCTGGCTCTGTCACTTCATGACTATATCTATGAAGATTTCCGCGAAGGTACCCGTGTAGGCAGTATCTACCGTGGTACCGAGTTGCCTCAGGTAGATACCGTCAGTGCGACCATTAACAAGGTCTATCAAATTTTACTATTAGACTACAACCAGCTGGCTGTCTACCCTAAGTATGTGGATCAACTGATCGACATGGTCAGCCCTACACGCCGGATCGTCTTCTAACCCATATTCTAGCTCTACACGTCTCATCGTCTTCTAACCCATATTCTAGCTCTACACGTCTCATCGTCTTCTAACCCATATTCTAGCTCTACACGTCTCATCGTCTTCTAACCCATGAACTATTACCGTCTATGAAGAGAGAAAGAGGTTACATGCTCAACATGTAACATCCATACAGTCTACCTTATAATAGGTCTATTGTCGAAGTTCATATACGTACATGTATGTAAGTAATATTCTCTTGTTATAAGATAGTCTTATAACATAGATAGGTTAAATATTAAAGGTACAAAAACTTAGATGACTAACCTATTATTGTTATTCTTACTGCTAATTATAGTGGTAGTGTTAGTGTTAATTCTAGTTTTCAGTCTAACTAAGAATATAACAGAAGAGTTGATTCCACCTTTTCGTAACACCGGCTTCTCCACTCCAGAGCTAATTCGAGACTGTGCTCTATATCATACCTTCAGTATTGAACCTGCTATTGTAGATCAGTTGCAGGGTACCACCTACAACCCTAATGACCCATATCAGTGCCAAGATGGCAGCCTAAAACAGCTGGCCAAGTACACCAATTTTTGTATGTTAGATGGTGGCTGCATTGGACTTAATGGTACCCTGTACCCGAAAGGCCAGCGTCAGTACTACTATCAGACTTGCGGCAGTGAGATACCAGCTTGTGACACGCTAGGTGTGTGGTTTGTTAATACCGCCAATGGTCAGTGTCTCAATGTCACCACTAGAAACTTTAGCCCCTGTTCGCCCAATAATGTACTGGTCTATGACGACACCATCCGCCAATCAGCCCTCAACTCTTGTCTGTTGCAGTCTCTAGCCTTGTCTGACTGTACCGTAGCCCCTAACTGGTTCTACTTCGGTGGCTACTTGTGTTCTGGCAATAGCTGTTTGTCATCAGGTAATAACGGTCAGGTGGTTACTGTACCTGACTACACCGACAGCAACCTACAACTGTTGTTAGTGCCTGCCAGATAGTATGACTGATTATGATATTAATCAGTCACATACTGTCGCTAAGTCAGACACTGGTACTGAGTCAGACTCTGGTACTGAGTCAGATTGTTACCACCAATGGATGATAGCGATCGACACAGATTATTAACAAATATTTTAAATAATTATTTTGGCGTTAAAAGACAAGCAGACGATTATAATGTGTGACAGTTGCTACAATAACGTTTATGGCATCGGCCTCGACAACTTTGGTCGTGACTACGGCGAGTGTGGTAGGCGATGCTCTAGGTATGGCTTCACCTTTGGCTTTGGTGGTGAATATCCCCGCTTCGCTTTTGGACGAGGCCTAGGTTTCGGTGGTTGCGGTTTTGACGGTGGTTTTGATGGCGGCTTCAACGGTGGCTGCGGCTGCGGCTGCGGTTGCGGTGGCAGACGCCATCGTCACCACCACTGTCGCGGGCATCATAGCCACTAAATACGGTTACGGTCCTTAATCTTATCTCTCTGAGAGATAAGTTGTTAGATATTAGTTGTTAGATGATACACCCTTTAATCCTCGTTTGCCTAGTAAAGGTCGTTGGCTAATAAATTTAGATCGTAGTTGATTAGGCTACTATGTCTTATCTCTCTGAGAGATAAGTTGTTAGTCAACAAAATTGTTGCTGAGAAAATGTCGTATTCTCAAGTTAGGGTCATAACACATAATCGGGCTCCTGTTAGATATGAGGTGGGTCAGCTACTAGGTATGGGTGGTTACGGTGCTACCTTCCAGGCTACGGCCATTAATCTACTTACTGGTGCGAATAACCAGGTGGCTATCAAGTTTGTCTTTCCATCAGACACCGTAAGTTACAGTGACGCTATTTTAGAGGCTGACAACTACGCCAAAGTGGCTGATATTGCAGTTAGTGCCGGTATTACTACTATCTCCTGCCAAGTTAACCTGGTATGTTTTCACACTAGTGATGTTATCACCCCTAATCAGGCCACAGAGTACCAACACATCTTCTCTTTGCTACAATCTGTGGTGTCACAACCTGGAGCTCTAATACAAGCGAAACAGTTGGATCCAAACAAACCCATAGTCTATATTGTAACAGACTTTCTATCAGGTCACAGTTTGGGTCAACTCATAAGAGATTATAGACAGACTGGTTTAGTACCGACTGAGAATGAGTTGAAACGCTTCCTTTATGACACCTTGACTGGCTTGAACTACTTACGTAACAAAGGTATCTCCCACCGTGATCTTAAGCCTGAGAACATCATCAGGACCGACTCCGGTCGTTATGTTATTATTGACTTCGGTCTGATCTGTAGCAGCCGCACCTGTAGTACTATTAGTACTATTAGTACTAAATATTACACGCCTAGTGAGCAGTTGGTCCTACAAACATCTGGTTACAAAATACCCTTTCAGCTAGCCATAGCTGGTGACATTTTTGCTTTAGGCAAAACTCTGATAGAGTATGGTTTGTCACAGCGTCTGTTGAAGTTAGACAATCTGGCCGGTATTGAAATCTTCAAACCTACCACCATACCTTTACTAGATCCCGTTGCCTATCCTACGGTGGAAACGTTTGTTAATGAGATGTTACTAGACTACAACTACATTGCTTGTGATCCTGATGGTTACAATAGGTTATTGGCTCGCTTACTAGTTTAGAAGCTATAATAATCTGTCTATGGCTGAACTAGACTTGTTTGAGATGCACAGGCTGTGCCTCTAAAGATATTAAACACAGTAACTATCAAGTATGACTCTGACATGGCTTTTGACACGTCAGAGATGTGTCTAGTAGTTGGCATATTTGAAAAGAGGTAAAACTTTGTTTTACCTCAAGACTATTAGTCTTTATCATCAATGTCTTACTCGATAGGACTTTTAGCTGTGTGTGTATTGTTGGTGAACAACAACTTGACTACATAAGTTTTTTTAACTGTAGTTTTCCGGTAATTTTAACTCTACAAGTTTACAAACTTGTATAGAGTTGCAAATTTTTGTGCAAAAAAATTTTAGCATTAAAACAGACGCGAGATGTGCCATAAGAAGCATTGTTGTAGGAGGAGACATCACCATCATCATCACCATGAGAGGTTTTATTACGTTTGCTACGGTGACCGTGGCGGCTGTGGTTGCGGTGGTCGTGGCGGCTACGATGGCGGTAACGGTAACGGCTGCGGTTGCGGTTGCGGAGACCGTGGCGGTAACGGTAACGGCTGCGGTTGTGGCGGTCGCGGCGGTAATGGAGGCTATGATGGGGGTCGTTGCGGCTGCGGCTGCGGTGGCCTCAATAGTGGATATATCCTCTATTAGTTGCCGGTTGAACAAACAATGTGTTAATTGGATTTGTGGTAGTGACCACATGATCACTGCTATGAACTAGATAGGTAGTTGAGGTAGCGTGTTTGATGTCATCACAGGTGACACTAAAGTGCATACCTTAGCTACTAAACAAAGTTTACCCAAATCTATTACCTCCTAAGGAGGTAATCTAGTTATAGTCCATATTTAAGTAGAGCAGACAGAATATAGTTCTAGTCTAGTGATGCTAGGTTATGTTTCTAGTATAGTAATGTTAGACTATGTTTCTAATATAGTGATAACAGAAATAGTCGTACAGATACCATAGCAATAATATTCCTGTCAACAAAATATGGTTAAAGAGAAAACTTTGTCTGTGACAGCTGACGTTGCAACAATATCCATTCAGACAACGATGGTGAGTGACATCGAAACTTGTCATGCAGAAGCTGTGAGTGACATTAGTCATAGCAAGATCATAGACAAACTACATAGTATTGAAGAGCTACTGACCGGAGAGTTGACTACAATTAGGGACCTGCTACTATCTAACCCTGATACCTTACTAACAATTAGCACGTATAAGCTCAATAGATACTATGGTAAGAAAGAGTTTCCTGTTAAGAAACTTATTGCCGACGCTCTTAGATTTGGTATCCGAGAAACACTCGGTGTACTAGCAACTGTCTGCAGCTTCTCTATCCACATTTTAGCTGGTAAGGGTTTCTACACTACCTATGTCAACATGTGTCGCGGTGACCGTAACCTCAAACAGCTGTGGAAGGTGGTTAACAAGATTAACTCCAGCAATGATGTTGATGGTACCCTTAAACTCCTAGATGAACTACTCCACCACCACCAGTTCCTAATAGTCTCCATTCCAAGGTCAAACATTGAAAGGTTCTTGAAAACTGTCTATATCTGAGCTGGTTGGTAAGTCCGACAACAGGGGGTTAAGAGTGGAAGTTTGCTAACTTATCAGAGTAACCAGGTTACTCTATTGGCTTCCGTAACTACAGCATCAGGTGACAAAAGTCTTGATGATGATGATGATGTTATTACTATGTCATAATAATCCTAGTACGTGTTTGACACGTATTAGACTTGTGGTGGTGATGGTGGTGGTAGCAATGGCAATACTACTGTCACTGTCTGTCCAAGACAGACTCTAGCTAAGCTGGGAAGGTCAAGATCAACTTAGAGATGTTACCATCTCTTTGATCAGAGTGACAGTAAGCACTCAGCTTCCAGCCAGTAGGCAACTGCTGCTTGTACCTGTCAACTGCTGACTTGGCATAGGTGTTAGCAGTAAACCAGTCGTACTTACCAAGCAGATCCAACTCAACATTGTAGTGATCACCACTGCGTTCAGCTGTCGGAACCATACTCGTCAACTCATTCATGATCTGGTCCAACACGTCGGTCCCAGCAAGACGACGCTGATCAGCAGCCACCTTCAGGTTGTTAAGATCAAACTTCGACATGGTTTTTGTCACTACCACGATTGTAGTCTAATCTTAAATCATTTTATAAGGCAGCTAGCAATTGGCTAGTGACTACCGTTGGTTATTACCAACGGCAAGAGAAGTTCTTCTTGCTAGTTGATACCGTATACGCTGAAATAGTGGACTGGTCTCAGGCATGGCAACTATTAGACACGGCAACTATTAGACATGGCAACTATTAGACATGGCAACTATTAGACATGGCAACTATTAGACATGGCAACTATTAGACATGGCAACTATCAAAAATGTCTTTGGAGACACAAGCTAGTCTGTGTCTAAAACGACACTAAACTTCGTTTTACACCAAGTGTATCTTTTTTTCGCCAGCTAAAATATACACAGCATGGAGACTGACTACGTCAAAATCAACTTTGGTAAGTACAAGGACTGTGACGTGGCCTGTCTTCTACAAGATAGTGGGTATGTTAGCTGGCTGCTGGCTCAAGCCTGGTTCGAGAGGTCGCATCCAGATGTATATAAAACCGTCAAAAAGAAGCTAGCTAGTGTTGTAGTCGACAGTAGTCTGACAACCAAAACTTCTCTCACTGCAAGCGGCAACAGTGATGTTGTTGGTAACAACAGTACTAAAATCCCAGGTCAGTCGCAGCCCACTCCACAGCACAACCGGTTGCAGAACAGGTTTTTGGACCCGGAGTATAGCTGCAACTTCTATAAGTTGGTAACTGGCCTAGCTGTTAGTCAAGTTAAAGTGGTTTTTGAAGCCCAACACAACTGGGACGTAGTAATCACACCATGTAATGAAGAGATCAAAAGTGGTAATAACTACAGCCTGAGCAAGGTGCGCTACCCAACCTTGTATATAGAGCTTAAAACTACAGTTGGTGACGAGTACCCTTGTGTGCTAAGAAAGATGAAAGAGCAGATACGTGGCTGTCAGACAGTGTTAACACAGGCTGCTTACGCTATCTATATCAGAACCTATAAGGGTGAAAGTGCCACGGTCGAGCAGCTCAAGGCCATCTTCAAGCAGGAATTTGATATTCAACTGATTGTTGGTCAAGAGGTAGAGAGCAAATAATACAGAGTTATATTCAGGAAACTATATTCATCTATCAGAATATTGATGATGCTGAAGTTCAGCAATGTGAGTCTGATAGAGTTGAAAAATTTTTGTATTCAACAGAAAGTATGTTGGTAACGTTTGGTGATATACAAGTTAATAATGGTGACACTATTGGCATAGGGTTAGCGCAACAGAAGTTGCGGCTACTAACCGATCTACGCTATCAAGTTACTGTCATAAGAGAGGTGACTGGCTCACCAGATTATGTTTGCTACTTAAAACAGGTCAACTTAGATAATGCAGAGACTAATATTATTATGCCTTACGAACTTAAGTGTCCGTCACCGATGCGAATTTCTAAATATCGACTTGAGGTCTACATCACTACCTCACCGTTACCCCAGTTTAAGTTTACTTCCCGTTGCATTAACCTAGACCCATTGATTAGACTTTACCGTTTATCGCTGATAGATAGTACACACTTCTATGTGAGCAACCCCTGACCATTTTGATTATTTTGATTATTTTTGAGTATAGACTACAAGTTCGACTTGTAGTTCTTATGTAAGATACAGTGTTTATGTCTGTTTGAAGCTGTCATAGTACACAAACTTTCTCAACAGATCCTGTTATAGATTACAAGTTGCGGCTATTAGTTATCTCTATAACAAACACTTACACAGAGAGGTTCTTACTAAAAATTCTTTGTAAGTTAGATCTACAACCTAACTTATAAAATCTCTGTAGGTCTAACTTGTAACCTAACCTAACCTATGAATTCTTTGCAAGTTAGACTTGCAAAATCAAGAGGTAGTGTATAGTAGACTATTCTACTGTCATTGAGAGTTAACAAAGCTGGTCGCGTAAGTAGCCTGATCGAAGTAGCTGTTGACAAAGGCGTAAGTGACAACAAAGTTACCGTGCTGACCCCAGCCGCTACCCCAAGAGTTGCGGATGAGGAGCTCTTGCTTACTGTCATCATAGCCGATAATACAGATCTCGTGGCCGCCCTCACACTTCTCACCTTTCTTAGGTATAGGGACAATACCAGTCTTAGCCACCTGATCACTCATGAAGCTCTCATAGACTACGAAGCCAGCAGTAACTGGTAGGCCCAGAGCTAGTGCTGCCTTAATGCTGTTGAGGAAATCCTTATTTTTAGGGATATTGTGAACACCAACAATCTTGTGTTTAAGGGCCTCAGTGTAGGCTTGCTGAGGAGGTTTAACAGCAAACTGCTTAACATCATAAGGCCAAGTAGTCTCAGAGCAGACACCGTACTGGGCAGTATAGTTTAACCCATCCATCTCATCCGCACCAGAGTCATCAGCCACATCACCTTCAACGGCCCGCTCGTTGTAGTAGATAAAGAGGCGAGACGGGCGAAAAGCGCTGGTAGCCGTAGGACTAGGGGTAGTGGTGGTAGAGGCAGAGGTAGAGATGTTAGTGGCGCTGTTCTCCAGGATGTCAATAGTCATGGCTAGGGCGTTGCCAGTACATGAGCCTAACACACTCTGATCGTAAGGCTCAGGGCAACGGTTAAGTAGCGATACTGAAGTTGGCAGCTTAGCTGGGCTGTTAACCTTGGCTAACAGCTCATCATGAGGCTGTGCCAGCCTGCTAGCGCGAAGATTGTTCTTAATCAGGAACTCGTTAAGGGGAATTAGGTTAGTAATCATCGTCGTCGTTTTATAGCTCAAATATTTGTCCAGATAACTTCCATTGACAAAATATCGTTCGCCATAGTAGGTGTTAACGTTGATTTGTCTGATTAATATTGGTAGTAGTATAGTATATTACTCGAATAGCTCTGTTCAACCGCTATGATACCTCTCTATTAGTGGTTGAACATCTTAACTATCACAGTAGTGACCCAGTCACCACGAACACTTAACCACTATAATCTTCTTATAACAGTAGAAGTTAGAAGTTATTAGAGTTAGAAGTTATTAGAGTTAGAAGTTATTAGAGTTAGAAGTTATTAGAGTTAGAAGTTATTAGAGTTAGAAGTTATTAGAGTTAGAAGTAAATAGAGTTAGAAGTTATTAGAGTTAGAAGTTATTAGAGTTAGAAGTTATTAGAGTTAGAAGTTATTAGAGTTAGAAGTTATTAGAGTTAGAAGTTATTAGAGTTAGAAGTTATTAGAGTT
>Ga0302309_10002031_pt1 | contig 17400 bp, 12 predicted proteins | sample III_Palsa_N1_1_FD_200453 | JGI IMG/M metagenome (GOLD analysis project Ga0302309, IMG submission 200453) | Peat permafrost microbial communities from Stordalen Mire near Abisko, Sweden - III_Palsa_N1_1 | ecosystem: Environmental > Terrestrial > Soil > Palsa > Peat permafrost | place: Sweden... | reverse complement strand
ATGTACATTTGCTGCCCTGCTTCGATTTTAATTCGGTTGATGAAACCAAACCTGAAGCCAATCAATACAATTGGGGTTACGATCCTTTAAATTATAATGTTCCTGAAGGAAGCTATTCCACCAATCCTTATGATGGCAATGTGCGGATAAAGGAGTTTAAAACGATGGTGCAAGCCCTGCATAAAAATGGATTGCGGGTAATATTAGATGTGGTTTATAACCATACCGCCGATACCAACTCAAATTTTAATCAGTTTGCTCCCGGGTATTTCTATCGCCATAATGCCGATGGTACTTACTCAAATGCTACGGCATGCGGAAATGAGGTTGCCTCGGAAAGGGCTATGGTACGTAAATTCATGATAGAATCGGTGGTGTATTGGGCAAAAGAATATCATTTGGATGGTTTCCGGTTTGATTTAATGGGGGTGCATGATATAGAAACCATGAACCAGATCAGTGATACGCTGCATAAAATTGACCCCACTATATTTATTTATGGTGAAGGCTGGGCAGCGGGAAACAGTCAGCTACCCGAAACGTTAAGGGCCGTAAAAAAGAACATGACCAAAGTGAATGAAGTAGCCGCTTTTAGCGATGATATACGCGATGGAATAAAAGGCGGATGGAGTGATGTGAAAGAGAAGGGATTTGTAAGCGGCGGAACAGGAAAAGCCGAAAGTGTAAAGTTTGGAATTGTAGCTTCAACACCAAACCAGCAAATTGATTATAAAGCGGTTAATTATTCTAATATCCCGTGGGCGGCACAACCTGATCAAACCATAACATACGTATCCTGCCATGATGATAATACGCTGTTCGACAGGCTGAAAATATCAAACCCCACGGCAAGCGAAGCTGACATTATAAAAATGGATAAGCTTGCCAATGCCATAGTGCTTACCTCACAGGGTATTTCATTTTTACATTCAGGAGCCGAAATGCTTCGAACTAAACAAGGGATTGCCAATTCATTCAACTCGCCCGATTCCATTAATCAAATAGACTGGAGCCGTAAAAGTAAATACAAGGCCGTATTTGAATATTATAAGGGATTGATCGCTTTACGCAAAAATCATCCCGCGTTCAGGATGCCGTCAACTGAAATGATACAAAATAATCTAAAAATTTTTGAAACGGGGGATGCCTGTTTAATCATTTACCAGATCAGTAATAATGCGAATGGCGATAAATGGAAAAATATCCTGGTTATTTTAAATGGTAATACATCCGAAAAACAGGTTAAAATACCTGCCGGTAACTGGACCTTAGCTGTTGATGAAAATACGATAAATGAGGGAGGTATAAAAAAGATAGAAGGAGAAAATATAAATATACCCGCTACAACGGCATATATTTTATATAGCAATTAATGCCCGAAAAGGAGTGATTTGAGCACGTCATGCTGCAAGCTGGTATTCCACTTTTTCAATAAGGCAATTAATATCAAAAGGTTTGTGCAATATATCATCAGGTGCGCCTTTTTGCTTTAATGATCCGTCAATCGAGTCATCTCCTGAACACATAATAACCGGAAGATTTTGAGTTGCCCTGTTTATTTTTAATAGCTGGCAAATTTCTGTTCCGTTTATTCCGGGGAATGAGGCATCCATGATAATCAGATCAGGATGATTGGCTTTTATATTGCTAAATACCTCACTTGCATTTGTTAATGCGACTACTTCATAGCCGTTGTTAATTAATATGTAGGTCATTACCTCAATCATTAACAGGTTGCCATCAACCAATAATATTTTCTTTGCCATCTGCTTCTGCTTTAACAGGTTATATTATACAAAGTACATGCCATTAATAAATAATATTATATATAACACACTGAACCCGAGCTTTTAACGCTATTTTGAATATCATTATTATGCAGATAAACAGGCATTTGAGCATAATAAACAGGTTTTACTACATTTGGACCATTAAGTAAACCGTTAAAGTAAAAAATGGATAATATCAATATTAAGAAACTGGCGAAGGAATTAAATATCTCCACCTCTACTATTTCCAGGGCTTTTAACGACAGTGCTGATATTAATAAGGACACTAAGGAACGGATTTTATCATTTGCACAGGAGCGCAACTATTTGCCTAACCATTACGCTAGCAATTTGCGCGACAAAAAAAGCAAGACCATTGCTGTAATAGTTCCCGAAATAGCCAATGATTTTTTTGCGCAGGCAATAAACGGTATTGAGGAAGTTGCCCGCAAAAAAGGGTTTTATATTTTACTATACCGCACCGATGATGTGTTTGAAAAAGAAGTTTCGTTTGTAAACTATTTAAATAATGGGAAGGTAGATGGCATCATCATGTCGGTATCGGGTGAGGCCAATGACCACAATTATCTGCGTAAGCTGGAACAAAAAAATGTGCCTGTAGTGTTTTTCGACAGGGTTTATGAAGATATTGAAGCAGCAAAAGTTACCACTAATGACTATGACAGCAGTTTTGCCGCTACCGAACATTTATTGCAAACCGGGTGCCGCAAAATAGCCTACCTGGTAATTAATAAAAGTATTTCGATAGGTAAGGTGCGGATGCAGGGTTATGTTGATGCCCTGAAAAAGCATGGGATTGTTTTTGATGAAGAGCTTATTATAAATTGCAGCAATGATGAGAAGGCAAATTACATCCTCCTGAAAAAGGTATTGGAAAAAATCAAGCCGGATGGGATCTTCAGCTCGGTGGAGCGTTTGGCTTTTGCCACCTACTTTGTGTGCAATGATCTGAATATAAATATACCCCGCGATTTAAAAATCATCAGTTTCTCAAGCCTGGGAATTGCGCCTTTGTTATGCCCGGCACTATCAACCATTACACAGCCTGCTTTTGAAATGGGAATAAAAGCCGCCAGCCTATTATTTGATGAGCTGGAGAATAATGATGTTGCCATCCATAAAAAAGAGCATGTGTTAAAATCCAGGCTCTTTATCAGGAAATCGTCAGGAGGTTAGTTTGCAGTTATAAGTTTGCAGTGGGCATAAAATAGCAAACTGCCCACTGCAAACTTATAACTGTCTTACTGTTTCACCGCATCTTTCAGCGCTTTTTCCTGGTCCTTTTCATCGCTCCTCATCCTGCGTTTTTCCTGTCGTATTTCTTTTTTGGTTTTTCCGGCGGTATCAATCAACAGCTCCTTTGTTTTTTCGTCATCCTTCAACTTTTCAATATCGGCTTTCAATTTTGCTTTGGGGTCTATTACCGGTTTTGGTTCTTCTTTTTTGGCGGTGGAATCTTTTTTACCAAACAATCGCTGTAAAAAAGTGGGTTTCTTTTGTTCGGTTACGGGGATCACCGGCATTGCGTCATCGTCGTCGTTTTGTTTCATCAAACTATCGGCAGTTAGCGTATTAACAGGTGCAACCTCGCGGCGCAGGCTTTCCTTTAAGCGTACTGTATAAAACCCGTAATTACTGCTATCACGCTGTGCCTGCCCGTGGCCGGCCATTAAATTACCTATGAGGTTAAAATATCCGGATAGCCCGGGCCTTAATGAGCCATCGGGCATAAAAGCATATAGCCCGGTTTTGGGATGCGGAACAATACTGGCGAGGTAAATACTTTCGCCAACAGTAAGCTCCGAAGGGGATTTATCAAAATAATATCTTGAAGCCTCACCTATGCCGTAAATATTATTACCCCACTCTATAATGTTGAAATAAACTTCCAGCATCCTGTCTTTGGTCATTACCTGGTTGTTTTCTATCATCCATACAATCAAAATTTCTTCAATTTTACGTGCCAGGGTCTTTTCGCGACTTAAAAAAGCGTTTTTTACCAGCTGCATGGAAATAGTGCTGCCGCCACGTTTAAATTTTTTATCCTTAAAATCCGTGGCTAATGATTTACGGATCGATTCCTCAACAAACCCGTGATTTCTATAAAAGGAAGGATCTTCGGCAGTCATTACAGCATTGCGAAGGTTAGGCGATATCTGATCAAGCGGAGTAAAGCTTGAATTATCAGGCCCGATAACGCGTGGAGGCATTGGCTTGCCTTTTTCGTACGGTGTATAAGTAAATACGTTGTTTAATTTGCTGAGATCGGTTTTACCATATTTTACGATCCGGAAATTATCCTTATCCAACCGCGAATCAAAAGCTACATCATCCGGATGCGAGGTATTTAAAAATATATTAAGACTATAATTTAATTTACCAGCCACCTGCATCCCGTCCAGCTCATCAAACATCCCCGAAGGAAAGGAATCGAAAAGATCCTGCGCATTTAACCAGCCCGTATTTAGCTTTAGCTCATAAATTTTAACCGGGTTAAGGGTGTATTTAATATATGGATGGGCCGTTATTTTTTTGAGGTGGATAACCGATGAGCTATCAATGGATACATAGTTTTCGCCCACAAACAAATTAGCATCAATAGACGCGTTTGGTACAATAATATCACTTGACGATAGTCCGGGTTGGTTGATCAATAAATTGCTTACCCCCCACGATCCGTATATCCTGGTTTCGCCGTCGCTGTGCTTTACCTTGCTCAACCGTGTTGTTATCGTATCAAAAGTTACCTTTAACCTGAAGCGTTTTTCAATAAAGGGTAATTCTACCTTTTTACCATCAGCATACATCTTTATGGAAATATCTTTATCTGAAGGATGCATGCGCCCTTCAAAATGCCATGTGGCGGCGCCATTATCAACATTGATAGTTGAAGTTAGCTGCCCGTTTTTTATAAGCGCGGTTTGAGTAAGTAATTTAAAGCTGCTGCTATCATTGGTGAACGATACCAGGAAGTTGTTAAGCGTAAGATTATCCGGAATTTTATAAAGCAGCTGGTTGATGAGGTTGTTTGATAATTCTGAAAGATCAATTTTTGAGTTACTTTCTGTCGTGTCCTTTTTCCTTTTAAACAGGAAATCGAAGTTTTTGATATGATTAATGTCTGTTAAATTCAGATGCCCGTTTTCCAGTATTACATTTGCCAGTTTAACATCGCCAAACAGCAGGGGCATAACTTTTACACTAATCTCAAACTTTTGGATGCTTAGCAGGCTATCCCGCTGAGCAGGCACTATGCTGATATCGGTAAATGCTACCGTACTGAGTCCTGTAAAATGCGCCGAACCTATTTCCAGGTCTAAATTATAATCCTTTTTTGCTTTTAATTCAGCTTTGGCGATAGCTCTTTTAAGCAATGCTTCGCGTTTGCTGTAGGCAATATAACCGAGAATTAAAAAGATGACAATAAGGGAAGCAAGAACAATACCGGCAATGCGGATATATTTAGGATTAAGGCGCTGCATTAAAATTTTTTTATCCAAAACTAAACTAAATCTTATCCGATACAAACGTTGGGGTGGGCAAAATGTTTCTTTATACTGAATAAGATACAAAGCAGGAAATCAGTATCCAGATAGCTACCGGGGATTGGAATTCCTGATGCACGCTTGTTATGGAGCGGGATTGGCGTTCAATAAAGCTTTTCCGTGCGCCCGTCGAGGCTTATTACTGATTTTTTAGTTACTTAATATCTAGAGCTGTTTGCAATCGTTTGCGGATATAGTTGGCATCTATCCCTCCATAACCACCGGTTAAATGAGCATATAATCCTTCCTCAAATTCATCAGTTTCTAAAATTAATATAAATTCATTTCTGAGATAAGCACGTAAATGTTCGTGTGCATTTTGAATCTGTTTTTCAAAATCATCCACATTCTCCAGTATATATACCAAATCTTCAAAGTCCTTACTTGTGCGATAATTATTATTTCCACGACCTTTAAAAGCCTCCCACTTGGAAGCTACAAAATATGGCAATGAAAATATCCGGATTGTGGTTTGAATATCTAATGTAAATAACATCGCATTTTCAAATCCTTCAGGATACCAGCGATTACTAAAACCAATAACGGCAGGATCTGTCGGCATAACATCTACAATAACACCTTGTATAATATACCTGCATATTACCCCTGATGCAGTATCGTTTTTAAACCCCAGGCTACGTAACCGTTCATCTAATTCAGCGTACCCTTTATACGAAACCAATTCAACTATCACATCTACATCGTCAGTCGGCCTGATCTCGGATGCGAGTGAAGAATTGGTTGCATAGAGGAATACTGTAGCTCCACCCACAAAAACAAAATCTTGCTTCAACCCTTCAAGCGCCTTGCAAACGGCTTTTATCCTTACTAAGTTTTCATGCATAAGCCATTCCAAAATGCTGCTTTAATAATTCCAGTGCCTTTTCAACCTCGCGAACTTTTCCAATCCGAATGCTATCTGCTAAAGCCAGCATGTTATAGAGCTTTTCATCCTGAAGAACCGCCAGAACCTGGTTAGGGTATAGTGGGGCTATAGCCTGGCCCTTAGCCTCACCATTAAGCGTTGGCCAAACGTAAATTTCATTGGATAAAAAATAATTTTTTAATATGGGGGCGCTGTGGGCAGTTGGGATTCCGCGCACTAAAGCTCCCGCCTCTGCCGGAAAAACAAAACTCAACCCGTTTTCAATAAATTTGAGCAACGCGCTTTTAAACACCTTTTTTTTATCGGGGCTAATTAAACGTGCTATCATAGAGCGGTTCAATGACTCACTGATTTCTGACGCACTTATATACAAACTGGTTGATAAATCCTTACTCAACCAGGTATCCTCCAGGGAAATGATCTTTAATAGCACAACCACATCATGTGGTCGCATACCATTATGTGCTTTCATAACACAAATATAACACTGTTATTCTTGATTTGCAAATCGCGAATTAAGAATAATGATTCAGGATCGCTGATAAATTATTAATGATCTTTCTTATAGTCCTTATGTACTATCAAAAAGCTGGCACGTTCCACTTTGTGAAATGGTATATCCCAGTTGCCCTGGTAGGTTATTTTGGTGGGTAGCAGCTCTCCGTTAAAGTTATTAAGCTCGATGTTCATTTGGATATCAAAGCTGAACAAAAAATTACTGTATTTCATATCTACATACCTTCCTAAAATTTGAAAGGTGCGTGTATCAAAAATAGTGGTCAGTTCTTTTATCACTACATCACCATCAGCTGTGCTGGGTTTCCTGATAACCCTGAACCGGTATACCGGGATAGAATCGAGGTATTTACCGCGGGCAAACTGGTAATAATAATAGTCGCGCATATCCTTCGAAAATATTTCTGACTTACTGCTGATGAAGGGAATGCCCTTTACTTTATGACCCGGGGCGAAGATGAGGGTCTTTAATTTGTCTTTATAAGTCTGGTCTTTACCACCCGGTTCTGATAATGCAGGGTCTTTAGCAAATTCGGAATTATAGGAGTTGGTAAAAATATAATCGAACATCTCAACCGTATAAAGCTGGTATTTACCATTGCTTTTATAAATTGTTCCGCTGTCTTGTTTTACGATGGTTTCGATTTTGTGCTTACCCGCTATATTACTGAGCTTTAGCTTGCGATAGATCTTACCATCAACCTTGTTGTTTTTATCATAAGTATAGATACGGTTCTCAGCAAGGAATGAATATTTTTTCATATCCCGAAAAGCTTTATAAAAGCCTGTATCCGCCAGTACCGCATCGATGAAATCCTGGGCATTGAGACGATGGGAATGGATATTTATAGCGGAATCAATTACGATAGTACGGATAGTATCCGGGTTAAAGCGTTTGATTTGCTGGGCGAAGGAAGATGAACTGATTGTTACCAGTAAAAACAAGATTATCCTTTTGTTCATAGTTGATAGTTAATGGTTCATGGTAGGAAAAAAATGCAATAATCAATAAAATAAAGAAGCCACTATGATCTATGAACCATTAACTATGAACTAAACAATCAATTCCCTAACTGCTTAACAGCTAAATAAGCCATCAAACCGGTGCTTATTTTAAAGGCTTCTTCTTCCACATCAAAAGTGGGAGTATGTACTGACGAGGTAATGCCCCGGCTTTCGTTACGGGTGCCTAAACGGTAAAAGCACGAATCGGCAACTTGCGAATAGTAAGCAAAATCTTCGGCTGCCATCCATATATCCAGGTCCAGCACATTTTCTTTTCCCAGGTAGTCTTCTGCATACCCTCGTGTGGAAGCGGTAAGCTTTGGTTCGTTGATCAGGAAAGGATACCCTCTCACAATATTGAAGTCAACAGTACCGCCCATACTTTCGACCAGGCCTTCTGCCATTTTTTTCATTTTGATGTGAGCATCATTACGCCAGGCCTCATCCATCGTCCGGAATGTACCTTCCAGGTAAACCTCGTTGGGAATCACGTTGGTTGCTCCATTGGCTATTACCTTACCGAATGAAAGCACCGATGGGCTTTTAGGATCAGCAAAACGACTTACTATCTGCTGTAAAGCGGTTAGCATGTGCGCGGTTATAATAACCGGGTCGATGTTTTGTTGTGGTTGTGCACCATGGCCACCCTTACCCCGCACAGTGACATATATTTCATCAGTCGAGGCCATATATTTGCCGGCACGAAAACCTACCTTACCGGCATCAATTAAAGGCATTACGTGCTGGCCCAAAACTGCCTGCGGTTTAGGGTTTTCTAAAACGCCTTCTTTTATCATCAGGCTGGCGCCGCCGGGCAGCTTTTCTTCTGCCGGTTGAAATATCAGCTTCACCGTTCCGCCAAAATGGCTTTTCAGATCGGTTAATATTTTTGCGGTACCTAATAATGATGAAGTATGCGCATCATGGCCGCAGGCGTGCATTACGCCTATATTTTGCGACTTATAGGAGACCTCATTGGCTTCGGTAATAGGCAAGGCGTCCATATCCGCACGAAGCGCTACCACTTTATCCGATGGTTTATCCCCTTTTATTAAAGCAACAAGACCATTATCAGCCATCCTTTGATAAGTTAGTCCCAATTCATCCAGCTTACCGGCAATAAATGCAGATGTTTCTGTTTCGTAAAATGAAAGCTCGGGATGTGAGTGCAGGTGACGACGATTAGCCACCACATCGTTAAATATGCTTTTTGATAATTGCTGTATCTGATCTTTAATCATTTGCTGAATCGGCTTTGGGAGGATTTATTTTTTCGGGTATAACAAACATGCTTTGAAATACCCCGGTTATATCTTTCAGTAGTTTTTCGGCTTCCAGATGTGTTCTGAAATCGCCGGCATGCACCTTAAAGTTTGGCTCGCTATAAGAAATATAGGTACGCAACTCGGGGTACTCCTGCCTGAATTTTTCTTGCGCGCTATAAGCCGCCTGCCTGTTTGAGCCAAAAAATATTTGTACCCTGAAACCGTTGGTTGTTTCATCACCGGTTGCAATGGTTTTATTAAGGGAGGGCCGTCTGGCAATGAGGGTATCTATCAGGGGGTCTTTAACTACTTGAACTGTGCCCCGGGTTTGCGCGAGTGAAAGGAATGGCATGCAAAAAAAGCAGCAACCTATTATGCTAAACTTAGTTAGGCTATAAATTACTGCGTTTTTCATATTTCAGCCCCCTCTAAATCTCCCCCGGTAGGGGAGACTTTTTGTTTGTCTTTATTATTTAAATAGCTCCTATTTAAAGCCCTCCCTACCGGGGAGGGTTGGGTGGGGCTTACACCTGGCCTACGCCATGGCAGTTTTTATATTTTTTACCGCTGCCGCAAGGACAAGGATCATTTCTGCCTATTTTATTCTCAACCCTAACCGGCGTAGCTTTTTGCAGCTCACGCATATCCTGCATCGGAACGCCATTGGTTTCACGTACCAGCTCGGGTTTTGAAGTGCGCATTTTTTTCAGATCCAGCTTAGGCTGCGGCTTAGCTTCGCGTATTTCATCAGGTTGTTGTTGTACCGGTATGCCACCTCTGAACAGGAAGCTTACCAGCTCTTTGTTCACACTGGCCAGCATCTGGCGGAACAGTTCAAACGCCTCGAACTTATAAACCAATAAAGGGTCCTTTTGTTCGTAAACCGCGTTTTGCACAGATTGTTTCAGCTCGTCCATTTCGCGCAGGTGTTCTTTCCATGCATCATCTATCAGGTAAAGCGTTACATTTTTTTCGAATGATTTGAACACTTCAAGGCCTTTATTTTTAATCGCTTTTTTAAGCGGAACCGATACCTGTATGGCATGTATGCCATCGGTAAACGGCACCATTATGTTTTCTACATATTCACCCCGGGTATCAAATACATCCTTTAAAACCGGGAATGCTTGCGCTGCAATACCATCCTGTTTGCGTTTATAAAAATCCGTTACTTCCTGAAATACCCTTTCTGTTAAGGTATTAATGTTGGCGTTAGCAAAATCATCATGCGTAATTTCAACATCTACAGAAAACAACCGGATCATTTCGAGGTTGAAGCCCTCGTAATTGTTGGATTCCTTATATTCGGTTACCACATCTTCAACCACATCAAAAGTGGTATTACTCAGGTCAACATCCAAACGCTCGCCAAATAAGGCATTTTTACGTTTGGCATAAATAACGGTGCGCTGTGAGTTCATCACATCATCATATTCCAGCAAGCGCTTACGTATACCAAAGTTATTTTCTTCCACCTTTTTCTGTGCGCGCTCAATAGAATTGGAGATCATGGAGTGCTGTATCACTTCGCCCTCTTCAATTCCCATTTTCACCATCAGGTTCGAGATCCTTTCAGAACCAAACAAACGCATCAGGTTATCTTCCAGGGACACAAAGAACTGGGATGATCCCGGGTCGCCCTGTCTTCCTGCACGACCACGTAACTGCCTGTCAACACGGCGCGATTCATGCCGCTCGGTACCTACAATAGCCAAACCACCGGCATCTTTTACATTAGGCCCTAATTTTATATCCGTACCACGACCAGCCATATTGGTGGCAATGGTTACTGTACTTGTTTGACCAGCTTCAGCTACAATATCAGCTTCCTTCTGGTGCATTTTGGCATTTAACACATTATGTTTTATACCGCGCAGCTTAAGCATACGGCTCAATAATTCCGAAATTTCGACAGATGTGGTACCAACCAGTACAGGGCGGCCCGCTTTTGTTAAAGCAACAATTTCTTCGGCTACGGCATTGTACTTTTCGCGTACGGTACGATAAACCAAATCCTGCCTGTCTGCACGGCTTATATTGGTGTTGGTTGGTATTTCTACAACGTCAAGCTTGTATATTTCCCAAAACTCACCGGCTTCGGTAACTGCAGTACCGGTCATTCCACAAAGCTTGTGGTACATACGGAAATAGTTTTGAAGGGTAATGGTAGCAAATGTTTGCGTAGCATCTTCCACCTTTACATTTTCCTTAGCTTCAATAGCCTGGTGCAAACCATCAGAGTAACGGCGGCCATCCAGTACACGACCGGTTTGCTCATCAACTATTTTTACCTTGCCTTCGTCTAAAATATATTCTGTATCCTTTTCAAACAGAGTATATGCTTTTAATAGCTGGTTAACCGAGTGGATACGTTCTGATTTGATGGAAAAATCACGCATCAGCTCATCTTTACGACTAACTTTTTCTTCGTTAGGTAAGTCTGATTTTTCTATATCCGAAATTTCTGTACCTACATCAGGCATCACGAAAAAGTGAGGGTCTTCACCTGAAGCAGTGATCAGCTCGATCCCTTTTTCAGCCAGTTCAACCTGGTTGTTTTTTTCATCAATTACAAAAAACAATTCGGCATCCACTTTATGCATTTCCTTACTTTGGTCCTGCATGTAATGATTTTCAGATTTTAACAAGGTCTGCCTGTTGCCGCCTTCACTTAAATATTTAATTAACGCTTTACTTTTTGGCAAGCCTCTAAATGCGCGCAATAAGGCTAAGCCACCATCCTCGGGGCCGCTGTTTCCTTCGGCAATTTGTTTTTTAGCTTCGTTTAATATCCCATTAACATAATTTTTCTGCGCGTTAACCAAACGCTCAATGCGTGGTTTTAACTCATAAAACTCATGCTCATCTCCGCGAGGGATAGGACCCGAAATGATCAGCGGTGTACGGGCGTCATCAATTAAAACAGAGTCAACCTCATCCACCATTGCATAATGCAGCTTTCCCTGCACCAGCTCTTCCGGACTGCGTGTCATGTTGTCACGCAGGTAATCGAAACCAAATTCGTTATTGGTGCCGAAAATAATGTCAGACATGTATGCCGCGCGACGTTCTTCCGAGTTTGGCTCATGCTTATCAATGCAATCAACTGATAAACCGTGGAATTCATACAACGGACCCATCCACTCAGAGTCGCGTCGTGCCAGGTAATCATTTACGGTTACTATATGCACACCCTGTCCGGCCAAAGCATTTAAGTAAGCAGGAAGCGTAGCTACCAGTGTTTTACCTTCACCTGTTGCCATTTCGGATATTTTACCCTGGTGCAGTACAATACCGCCAATCAGCTGAACATCGTAGTGAACCATATCCCAGGTAACCTCATTGCCGGCAGCTAACCATGTATTATGGTGAATGGCTTTATCGCCTTTTATCACCACGTTTGATTTTTTTGCTGCAAGGTCGCGGTCAAACTGGGTGGCGGTAACCTCAATGGTTTTATTTTCTTTAAAGCGCTTAGCGGTTTCTTTTACTACAGCAAAACCTTCGGGAAGAATTTGCATTAAAATAACTTCCAGCTCTTTATTACGGTCTTTTTCCAGCTTATCCAGCTGAGTATATAATTCAACCTTTTCACTTACTTCCAAGTCGGGATTATTTTCCGTTCTTTCCTTAATAGCAGCTATTTCACTGTCAATTTCGGCAAGGCCGGTTTGGATTATTTCTTTAAAACCTATTGTTTTAGCCCTAAGCTCATCATTGCTTATTCCGTCCAGTTTTGCAAATTCGGCCTTTACCTTTTCAACCAAAGGCAATAAACTCTTTACATCCCGGTCTGATTTGTTTCCAAAAAGCTTACTTATAAAATCTAACATATCATTTTTATATGGTGCAACAAACTCAACAATTACGCCATAGCAAATTGTAAGCCATTATGACAGGCAAAGTTACCTTTTTTTTTGATTTCGCCGATTATAGAAGGCGATTTCGCCGATTTTTAAGAATGATTCCACTCCGAAGGAGCCCTTCGGGCCGATTCCTGGAATGTCCGTAAATAAAAAGCCTTTAACCTTCTGAACCTCGATTCATTAGATTAAAGGACTGCTTAATTATTGAGGGCTATCGGCCCAAAGGGCTCCTTCGGAGTGAAATCAAAAAATCTATCGTTCTTGCGCGTTCATTATCCCGCCAACTACTTTGCCATAGGCTAATACCGGTACTGCCGCGTAGGATATTTTTTTCTTCCAGTTTACATACCTGTCATTTATAAAATTATCCCAGTTATTGCCGTTTAACTGCGCGCGGCCTAATGAAATGCAAGGCTCGGTAATTTTTGTGGTATGCCACCATCCGGATGGAAACAGTAGCGTTTCGCCTTCCTGTAAAGTAAACTCTATTGGTTTGGCTTCTTTAAAAAGCGGGAATTTTTCAAAATCAGGGTCAAGGAAATTTACCTGCGAAAATTTAGGATTATCATCAAAAGGGTACATGCTTGGTGTTTGATCAGGCGGGTACATTATAAAATCTTTTGAACCATATACCTGGGTGATCTGCGTATGCATAAATAAAGCATCATAGTGCAGGTAAGGGAAGCTTGAGCCTTTGCCGCCTAGAAATATTTCGTAAACGGTTGTGCCCTGTAATAGCTTTTTAGGCATTAATTTATGATTTATACGGTCGATTTTACCATAGATTATTTCAGGTAAAAAGTCAGCCATCAGTTCAGGAAAAACCTTTTCTACATTAAAATTATAGGGATACGGGGCTGGGTTTTCGGCGGTTGAAGTCAACATCATGTCGATAAAATCGCCCATGTTATAGGTAACTCCGTTTATATTTTTATTGATGTGCGAGTAGTTTTCCTTAAACCATGCAGGGGTGAATTTCTTCATCGCTTTCCAGTCCTTAGCTGCATCTGTAAGCACTACCGGACGCGAAGGTTTAACATATTCGTTTATAAAATCCTCGTGCGACAAATTTGTACGCTTGTCAACACCGGCAACTTCCTTGTACCTGGGTTTTGTTTGCAATTCTTCACTAAGCATGTTTGATGGTTTAATTTGCTTTGAAAACGTTAAATGCAGTCTTTTAATGTGAAAATAAAACACTGTTATACAGCGATTTAATATAAAACTAAAAAAACATTGTCGTTTATACGAGATTGGGGTTATAAGGGTTATAAGAAAGTTGGCAGCAGATAGGTTCCATTTGGAAGTTTAAAACTGCAAACCGCCACTGCCCACTGCAACTGATTTCACTACTCTTCCGGCTCATCCTCATCAAAATCATCCATATCAAAATCATCAAAAAAACGGTCTTCATCAAACATCAGCTCTTCCAGCTTTTCCTGTTCGGGTGTGCTGGTATCAAAGCGGATGGCCCAGTTGTCGGGGATATCGTACGTTTTATCAAAGCCCCGTATCCAATCGATAAAAACCAGCCTGAATTCCTCCACCTTATCACGCATCAGGTCGACATAGTCTTCTTCATTTATCTCCACCATCGAAGCAAATGATACGGCATTAAACATATCCTGAACGGCCAGCTTTATTAAAACCGCATTTTGCATCCGCAACGAATATAAACCACCGCCCTCAGCTCCCGCTATTTTGGCCTGTATCAGCGCGGCATTGCTAAACATCTGTGCCGCAAGGCCTTCCTTCATCTTATCCTCTTTAAGCGCTTCGGAAATTACATCAACCAGGTCAAATAACTCCTGTGCTTTTTGGTAAACCGGCAGCTTTTCCCATTTTTCTAATCGGCGCGACATGTGATGGATGTTTTATGTGAAGATAAGGGTTTAGTCCGAAAGTCGGAAAAGTTAGTAAAGACCGAAAGAAGCTGCAGTTTGTTTACCAGCATTCAAAGACTTGATGCTATTAACCTTTTTCTTTCGGACTTCCCGACTTTCGGTCTTTCCCGACTAAAAACCTATCTTTGTATCATGAATATCCTGCTCCTCGGTTCGGGCGGAAGGGAAAGCGCCTTCGCCTGGAAAATATCACAAAGCCCAAAATGCGATCAGCTTTTTATCGCTCCCGGTAATGCCGGTACCGGCCAGTATGGCACTAATATTAATGTTAAGGTAACCGATTTTGAAGGTATTAAACAAATTGTTTTAAACCATGGCATTAACCTGGTATTGGTAGGCCCGGAAGAACCCTTAGTTAAAGGTATTCATGATTTTTTCCTTGCCGATGCTGAGTTGAAAAGCATACCGGTTATTGGCCCGCAGCGAGAGGGTGCCCAACTGGAGGGCAGCAAGGATTTTTCGAAGCAGTTTATGGTGAGGCATAATATCCCTGCCGCGGCATCCCAAACCTTCACTAAAGATACCCTGGAAGATGGCTTTAAATACCTGGCAACCATAGGTTTACCCATTGTTTTAAAAGCGGACGGACTGGCAGCCGGAAAAGGAGTGCTGATTTGTTTAAGCCTCGACGAGGCAAAGCAGGAGCTAAAAGAAATGCTGATCGAAGCCAAGTTTGGCGATGCCAGCTCGAGTGTGGTGGTAGAGCAGTTTTTGCAGGGAATTGAGCTTTCGGTGTTTGTAATGACGGATGGCACTCACTATAAAATTTTACCCGAAGCCAAGGATTATAAGCGTATTGGCGAGGGTGATACAGGTTTAAATACCGGTGGCATGGGCTCTGTTTCGCCGGTACCCTTTGCGGATGCCAGGTTTATGCAAAAGGTTGAAGAGCGCATTATTATACCAACCGTTGAGGGACTAAAGAAGGAGAATATCCCCTACAAGGGCTTTATTTTTATTGGCCTGATGAATTGTGATGGCGAACCTATGGTAATTGAATACAATTGCCGCATGGGCGACCCTGAAACCGAAAGCGTGATGCCACGCATAACATCCGACTTTGTCGACCTGCTAACCGGCGTTGCTGAAGGAAACCTTGACGAAAAAGAGCTCATCATATCTGCTAAAATAGCGGCTACTGTGGTTATGGTTGCGGGCGGATATCCCGGTGAATACTTAAAGCATAAAACCATAACCGGTATCGAAAACGTTCGCGATTCACAGGTTTTCCATGCAGGGACTTATTTAGATGGCGAGGCTATCAAAACATCAGGCGGCAGGGTATTGGCGGTTACCTCTTTACAGGATGATCTGTTTACCGCACTGCAGCAAGCCACTGCTGATGCTGCACGTATTTATTATGATGGCATGTATTTCAGGAAAGATATTGGGTTTGATTTGTTGTAAGGGGGTGTTCCGCGGAATGAGTGCAGCGACTTGCATTAATATGCATCAATAAACATTTAGCCGTTTGTAGCCCGGTAACTAACCAAATAATTTAATGGTTAATACTTTAAACAACCGTAGACGTGGACATACCTGGTACACCTGAACACACCTGGCACACCTGAACACACCTGAACACACCTGAACACATACCTTATCTCCACAAGTTCTACGGAAGGGGTGGTGGGAGGTTAAAAAATAATTTTGCTGATTTTTAAAATAAGGTCGGGCAAAAAATGGTTATTTATCTCACAAGTAATTTCATAATCAATACCTATACCATGGCTTACGCCATCATCGTTCCTTGTTTGGTGTTGTCACCAGCAATCCGCATGCTTAGCCGACGATGACCAGAATCCGCAACAATTAAATTGTACAATTTACAACCCTGCAAGAGCGAAGCATATTTATTCCTTTATATCAAACGCTCCCGGCAGCATAAGCAAAAAGGGCAGCGCTTTGAAGTAATCCAATTCTTCATAAAAAACACCTAAGCGGTTCATGTTTTTATAGTAGAGGGTTACATTTTTATAATAGCTCAGCTCACTTTGTAAATACCAGGCCCTTTTACCCAGTGCTGTAGCTATAAACCATTTTTCCAACAAACGGCCGGCACGACCATTCCCGTCTTCAAACGGATGAATATTTACAAATACCAGGTGGATAAAAGAGGCGAAATAAAAAACTTCCGGATAAGTAAGCGCCTGTTGTTTTAATAGTTCAATGTCTTCCCACAGCAATTTAAACAGCGTGTTTACCCGGGTAGCCGGAGCCGCTTCAAATTGTATGCGTCCTGTTTGATGCTCCATTATCACCATATTGCCGGTGCGCAAAGCGCCTTGTTTGTTTGCTGGCAGCAAATGGGCGGCGAGCAATGCATGGGCCTGTAAAAAATGCGCTTGGTTCAATTCATTTTGCTGTGAAAACAAATAGGCTTTGTATAAATCATCCGGCTTTTGCACCAAATCGGGCTGATATTCAATATTCAGCATTTTGTGCTTCAAATAACTGTCCATCTCCATTTGCTCGCCCTCAATGCGCGACGACGCTATGGCCGCTACCGAAGTATAAAAGCTAAAAGTGCCTGTAGATATTTCTGCATCCTTAAGGTTTTCAAATTTGAATTGTATATCGTTATCAACCTGCCCCAGGTATTCATTCAGCAGGTTAGTGGAGA
>Ga0302309_10002030_pt1 | contig 17400 bp, 11 predicted proteins | sample III_Palsa_N1_1_FD_200453 | JGI IMG/M metagenome (GOLD analysis project Ga0302309, IMG submission 200453) | Peat permafrost microbial communities from Stordalen Mire near Abisko, Sweden - III_Palsa_N1_1 | ecosystem: Environmental > Terrestrial > Soil > Palsa > Peat permafrost | place: Sweden... | reverse complement strand
TAGAAGTAGAAGTAGAAGTAGAAGTAGAAGTAGAAGTAGAAGTAGAAGTAGAAGTAGAAGTAGAAGTAGAAGTAGAAGTAGAAGTAGAAGTAGAAGTAGAAGTAGAAGTAGAAGTAGAAGTAGAAGTTATAGTAGAAGTTATAGTAGAAGTTATAGTAGAAGTTACACTCTTCAACCGCTAATAATAAGTTACGAAATTTTTTTACCATCAGCTCGGTTGGTAGAATTTGTTGAAAATTATGTGGTGGTAATATTTGTTACCATATGTTACAATCTATCTGGTAATGGCAGGTCATGATCAGAAAAACTAATGTGAGTCTAGTTACGTAAAGATATGGATAAAAGATATCAATGAAGGTCAGCATCTTCCACTGTCAGGATAAAGTCCTTGTTAGAGTCATCTCGCAGATGGTTGTCCCTGAGGTGGGCAAGCAGTCTAAGCAAGAAGACCATCTGCTGCAACTATCTAACACCAACTGTAGCATCTGGACCCCTCAACTGCTCGAACTGCTCGAGTGCTGCCAGCAGACTACCAACTCTAACATGAACATCCGCGTCGGCAAGGTCAGGGATATGGCCAAGTTTGACAGTATTGTTGCTGCGGCACCTAAGGTCCGCAAAAGTGGGCTTGACGCCGCAGTACCTAAGGTTCTCGAAGGCGGACCTGACGCGGCAGCAACAGGAGAAAAGAAGATGATGATGTCTGCGACTAGAGAGGCCAAGAAATCTGCTGCCAAGAAATCTGCTGCCAAGTCTAAGCGCCAGGCCAAGAAGGCTGAGGAGTTGATGGCTGGCTACGTCTGTCATCTGCCGACTGTGGCTCAGTGGCTGATCGATGTCCGTTGCAATGGCTGTCAGACCATGCTGGACAACGTTCGCAGTGTCAACATCAATGGCAAAGTTTGCCAGGCTAGGGCAGCCAAGACCATGGAGAAGATGACTGAGATAATGGCTTGCCATCCTCAACATTCCCATTCTGCTGTTGGCGGTGGGGATGTTCCGGCAAAGGACGGTTGCAATGACATGTGTGTCAAGGTCAACTATCAACTTAAGGCTGGTGATCCTGTCTATCACTACATCTTCAACTTCTCCGCTCCGGCTGATGTACACCATGATCTGCACCAGATGCAGATGAGCTGCCACTGGAACGTTGGCTCCAAGTTGCGCTATGAGGCTCAGATGGCTCAGATGCAGCTCAGCTGCTGTGCCAGCGATGCTGGCAACAAGTGGTGTGTCGCTGTGACCGACACGGTCACTGGCAAGCCCTGTGTTACCAACACTGCTTCAGACTGTGCTGAGGGAGTCTGTCTTCCAGTGATAGGTATGGGTAGTCTACCTGCTCGTAGTTCTTAGTAGCAGTACTTACAATTCTTTACAACCCCAAGTTGTAAACATACTTAATAGCAAGATTAGCTTGGAACATATTTACTTCCTACTAGAAGTCATAACTTCAGCCTGTAAACTGCACCATATCAACAAGTAGTGATAACCATTGTCCATAACTTTAAGCTGTTTAGCAGATTACAACTTAGAGTTGTAAACTTTTACTAATACAACAAAGTTAAATCTTTAACTGCTGAAGTTAACTTCTATAATGAATACCTATAACTGCTGAAGTTAACTTCTATAGTGAAGACCTATAACTGCTGAAGTTATAACTAGTTATAACTAGTTATAACCCTATACTTCTATATTAACTGTAATATTGTTACAACTATAAAGACTTGTAATCATACAATCCTATATGAGTTGTAATCTTACAATTTTGTTACAACTTAGAGTTGTAAGCTTCCTATATACAGCTGTTACCTACAGAATGACAACATCACATTAGTGTTAACACAAGTCAACATCGAAAGTGAAACATAGGCTATCATGCTCGAACTCACGAGGATAACCGATAGGGTAACTGTAGATCTGACAGTCAAGCAGCGATGTCTGCACTGGTTGGTGGGTATGGCCATACAACCAGTAGTCACACTTGTCTACTAGGTGGTCGCAGTCGCTGTAGTAACATGAGCTGATATCATCACAGAGATCGTTACTACGACAGTTACGTAGATCGAAGTTCATTAGGCTAGTTGATGGTGCATGGTGAGTCATCACCACATTGGGTAAACGCCTAAGCTTTTTGTCTTGACTAAAGTCAAAGCTAAGATTAACACTAACATCTTCATCATCCGAAGTGGAGATATAGATGTCAGGTTGACTGGTAAGCTGGTGTGATAGTGAGTTAACATCACGGGAGTGGAAGTCAACGACCTCCTGGCATGATAGACGCTTGTTGCAGTAGCTACGGATCTTAACACCGTCGTTCATGGAGGCAAAGGTTAGAGCTGTGGGCGCTGACCATAGGGTAGCTCCGCAGACCACCATATCTTCACTCACTACTAGTCGCTTACCATCAATACAGGTACACTTGTCAACCTCAATGTTCTGGTACTGTTTGCGTCCTTCTTCTATATGCCAGACTTTTCCATGGACGTTATGGTCAACGTTAGAGGTCAACAGCTGTAGTGGCATCGGCCATTGCCGACTGCGATCATAGACGTCCTGGTTAACATTATGGCTAACATCATGATCGACGTCAGGGGTCAACAGTTGCGATGGCGGATGCCACCGCCGACTGCGACCGTAGTATTCATGATTACCTGGCACATAGAAGATCTGTTGCCAAGGTCCGACCTGAGATAGCCTGGTTAAGAACTTGGTCACCAGCCAAGAAGAGGTACTTAGCACCAGCCCCATTACTATCCTTTAGCAGCCTCTCTATCTCCTTGTCCCGACTACGGCCAGGGTTACCGTCGTAGAACTCCAAATGTAGATCTGATAACAGTTGACACAAAACCATTTTTACCAACAATTACTATTAGAGTTATATTAGTATTATTTTCATTTTCAACCCTTGTTTGCTATAGCAAGTAAGAGTCTTTCTACATGATAGTTTATCACGGTTATACTACTACAGTAACAGACAAAGCCTTATAATAACAACTACTTAGTAGTTGTCTCATTGATAACTATCAAGTAGTTGTTTTATTGCTACAGTAACAGACTACTGTTATTTGTTGACAACTACCAAGTAGTTGTTTTATTAACCTGAGTCACAGTGCCTACATCACAGCACAGCCACCCTTCTCGAAGTTGTTAGCGCCCGACATCAAATAGAACTCACCATCAGACACATAGGTACCCTTAACCACCTTATAGTGACCATGGATGTAGGTGTCGTTGACGGTAGGAATAGAATCCAGTGTCAGGGTGGCAACAGCTGGCCCAAAAGCCACCGTGAAACACTTATTGTGGGTCACATCAACTTGCACCTGCATATTTTGGCTAAAGATTGACTGGATCACAGCAGCAAAACCGGTGAAGTTGATCTTGGCCGTGGTCTTATAACCCCACTGATCTAGTGGCCTCAGCTGAATGTGAATGTTACCATGCACATAGCCATAGGTATTAGACCTGAATGTTCCAGTCCACAAGTTACACGACGCCGACGACATAATAATATCTTTTTCTCCAGCAAATATTCTTCGCCGCAAAATCTGTGGCTAGCTTTCTTTGTAGTTTTTTCTACTAGTGGACCTCTGCTGCTACTCTTTGATAGCTGTTGGTACTTACTGAAGACTGTCAATACTCACTGAAGGGTGTTAACACTTGTTGAAAGATAGTTGTCTACGACTACTTCTGCTAAGTAGTCAGGACGTTGACAACTTATATCGTCAGAATTTTTGGACTGGAAAAAGATCAGACAGATGTCGTTCGAAAATGATAGCATACAGTTTGAGACTCTCACACGGGACATCTCCAACGTTGGCACTGCTGACCTCATTAACAACTTCCTGAGAGTAGTCTTTGTACCTTCAACACCTATCCTGCACGATCAACTAGGTGTGTTGAGAGACAATATGATTAGAGGTGAAGAACGGCTAGTGTTACAGTTCTCATCTAACATGTACAACAAGCTTTATCCTATTGGTAGTTTCACAGCCACCTGCAGGGTCGTTAGTACGACCACTGCTTCTGGTACCACAGTACTAGCAGCAAGTGCTACCCGTGCGGCAAGAGAAGCAGCAGCAGCAGCAAGTGAATACCGGCTGCAGAATAAGCTTAGTGGTCAGGTCAAGATTGACCCCATGCTGGGGGTACCACTGGCTGATGGTGCTTACCTGTTGAGTCAGTACAACCGTGATATTTTCGCTGATGGCTCGGCTATCTGCTTCGTTAAGATGTACTTCTCGCGTGGTGTACCAGTGGGTACTAGTGTCATCGTTGACCTGGTTAACAACCAACTAACCGTGACTAGTCATGATAGTCAAGGTAGACAACATCGCGAACGTCTCTACGGGTTTGGCCCTAACACTGACATCAACTTCATGCTCGACTTGGCTTCTGACACGTCGGTAAAGCTGGCCGATAAACTCGTCACCCAGATTGATCGCTATTTTCAAGTCTTGTCTTAAGTATAACACTTATCAACTAGGTTGGTAATTACATCAGCAAGTTTGTTATAACATAAGAGACAGAGTAGTTCTCATAGCTAACCTCTCTCTCTCTCTCTCACCTGTTGCTATAGTAACTGTTCGGTAGATATTGCCAATAGTACTGTATCACTACCACATTGCTTAACTCTACAACATTGCTTAACTCTACAACATTGCTTAACTCTACAACATTGCTTAACTCTACAACATTGCTTAACTCTACAACATTGCTTAACTCTACAACATTGCTTAACTCTACCACACCTCCTATCCTAACACTGTTGGGAGTAGAAGCTAATCTCTACTTGCTTGATGTTATTGCTACTTAAAGTAGCAATAATAGTACTACCAGTACTGGTAGTAACTAACAGTCGAGATGTTTGTTAACTAATGTGTATTATGTCGTACACGTCCTGATCCTCATCGAACCGGTAGCCATATCTGTCTTTTGGACTGTGGATAACAATCCGCTTGTCATCAAGCTGATCTTGTTCTCTTCTGTACTGAGCTAATATTGCTTCCTTGGTTGCGTGGTCAAAATCAGCCTCATCTTCGTCTTCACATTCAACCCAACCTTTCTCGAGACCGTACACAGTAAAGACCTTGTTCTTGTGGTGACTTTTTGGGTTAGTAACACTTTCTATTAGACTATCATCTCTGGTGAACAGAGTATAAGACAAAATGTCTTCATCAGTGCCAGTATCACCTTTCGTCTGGTCACTATACTCGATAACTAAGTAGTTGTGGGTGTGTGAATAGAGTGTCTCTTTTACCAGGTTGTCATGATCGAACTTGTATTCGGCTCTGATGTCACGTTCAGCATCGTCATACCATATCTTTCTGAAACCGTGCTTCTTACCACCTTTGTAGTTTGTCTCTGAGTTCATCCGGCCATCAGGACGATGATTAACAAACGGACCCTCGAATTTTCCGTCGACGTAATAAATACTAGTCATCAGTGTATCATCTCTAGAAGCGGTCGCTAATCCGTTATATTCTCCGTCAAGGAACGTACCCTTAGATGTAACACTTGGACCCCTAACTATCATGAAACCCTGTGGTCTATTATTGTAGTGAGGGATATAATGTTTAATCGTGGTATCCCCCTTTTGTTGACTGAACTCATGATAACCAATATTAACACCGTCTGGGTGTCTGTGATAGGACATCTCTTTGATATGTGTATTCAGACACCCCTCCTCCTCGACGACCTCTCTGCCCAATGTGTCGTACTTGAAAGTTTCGATGTTGTTGATGCTGACAAGCTTGTTCTCTTCAACAGTCTGCCACTCAGCCATGAACTTCTCATCTTCCAAGTAGTCATCGGGTAGCAGCTGATGAGGACAGTATAACCACACGTCCCGCTTAACACCCAGGGGCACCTTGCGGCTGAATAGAACAGGTGACAAGACCGACCATAGTCGAAACAGCTCATCCAGTACGTAGTCGAAGAAGTTAAGATCACCAGTCAGTGAGTACAGGAAGAGACAACCGACCATAGTACCACGATCAGCGATGGGTGTATACTTACCTCTTAGGAAGTAGATGTAGGTGTTGTAGCTGACGTCCTCGGTGCGCTCTAAGAAGGGTCTCAGATCAATAGCTTGCTTATTTCCAACATCTTGATATGCACCATAGAGGAAGCCAGAGTTTGTATTAATAGTAACTGGAATCACCACACCATCAGCCACTTGTATACTAATACTAGTGTTGATATTTGCCTGTTTAATCTCTCTCCTACCAGGCTTAGGTGCACTGCTTCTCTTTCTGTAGTTCAAAGTGGTGCTGACTTCAGCCATTTGCTAATAGTAAAAATTCTTCACTTAACCTACCATTGATATTACTGTTGTCGTTGTCGTTGTTGCGATTATTAACTGCAACAGCAGCACGAGAACAACAGTATTCTTATCTAAAGTAATTGTAAGTTAAACTTACAACACTGTCGTTGCCACCTTAAACTGTGACTAATTGACCTTATCGTGACTTTGCTACCTTGATCATTAAGCTCGTTCTGTAGCGTTAATCATCATCATCAACATTAACACTACTACCCGTGCCACAGCAGTAACCTAATGATAAAATTGAGTTTTTCTTTTTTGTTTGATAAAAAACAACATGTCTTCAGGTCACTTCTCTACCAGACGTGCTGTCGATGATACCACTTGGCGCACCAGAGAAGATTATGGCCCTTTCACCAGGGAAGCACTGGAAAATATGGTTAAGCGGGTGGCCGCTCGTAGTGACCGCACTTATATAAGGGTTGCTATTAACCCAGCAGGCCGGCTTTCGGTTGGACCTACCAGAACTCTGGAGATTACCGCTGGTCGATTCTTCGCTAGGAAGATGAAAGAAGAGCTGATCGCAGCTGGAGACAGAGATAACATCGCTAATGCCACCGTTTACTATCCGGATCTCAGACTGGCTGGTAGGGTCTCTGATATTGTTGACGCACTTTTAGCTTATGGCTTCACCTCTGTCCCTGTCGGTAAGAAGTTTGCTATGGTAGAAGAGGCCAACGACAAGCTTTTGGCCACCGGCCAAAACAGAAGGTTCACCACTCTCGCTCGTGCTGGTGGTGATATCGACATTACCAATGATGACATGACAGAGATCGGTGTTACGGTTGCTGATCGCATGCTCTATGAGAACAGTTTCGATCCGTTACTGGACAATGATGAAGCGGTCATCAAGACTCTCTTTCCCTCCAGCCCACCTGAGACTAGGCGCAGGACTGTTCAGACAGAGGCGCTGTCAGAAGACAGGGCAAAGATCGAGGAGGCTATTCGAGATAAAGTAGATCGTCTCTATGACGTCATAATACCCCGTCATCAATTCATTGATAGAGTGAAGGACAGACTCGACTACTTGTTTGGATCTGGCTATAGTCGCATAGCTGATGCTGTTAGCGCCACTAACAATGGCTCACTGATTGATGACGTGATTGATGATATGCTTACCAACACAGACTTCCCACTCACTCTGATTGGCAATGGCAACTTCGTTGGTAATCGTGAGAAGTTGGAGGCTATTAGCGCTGCTATTGATAGGAGTACCCTGCCTAGCCATAACGCAGCCAATCTTGCTAGAGTGTTCTCCAGCATAGTGGCTGATCCCACTAAGACCTATGACAGTAGTAGCCGCGTCGACCTCGAACATTTTATGTATGACCTTGACGCTCTAGTGAGTGCAGGTATACTGGAGAATCACGACTTCAAGATTACTGTTCTGCAGCCACTTATCCGTTACTCCTCTTAAGTGCTGTCTAGAGCATAGCGGCCAGTATTGTATTAACCTCACAACCTAGTTGTGACATCTAAACAACAAAAGCTGTTAGTGAAATCATACATAAAAATTATCAAGTAACAGATAGTCTGTTACTTTTACATGTGATGCCTGTTGTCTATTGTCTGTTATCTGTTGTCTACTGTCAACAGACAGAGAGGCGAGGAAATAGTCTCAATCGGCTACGAAAGGCCATCTCGTGATGAATTCTTGGTGTCATTTGAAGAGGTAAAATAAATCTTGTTTAAGCTTACTGGTGGTGATAGTGTGATGATGACATCATACTAACACTAGATATGTTGGAGTTACTGATACTAATTTTGATTATTGAGACTGATTGGCTGGTGTCGACAAGTAAGTGATATTCAAATAGTTGAATATTATTTACTTGTCGGAGTACCCCAACACAAACTTACTCGAGCGATACATTTTCCAATTTTGGCTACGCCACCCACACTTACAGGTGATCTTTAAACTATGTCTAATTTTACATTTGCAGAACCAGTTAGTAGCTTTCAGATATCAGTAGCTGGTGGCCTAACACTGACCAGTACGATGTTAACGATAACCAGTATCATAATCATTATTGCCAACAGACAGCATGACATCATCAAGTATCGCAACTATGAAACTCTTATCTTCTTCTTGCTGTTTTTCCAGGTGATGGCTATAATACATACACTTAGTCTGGCATACGGCAAGCCACAGTACTGTGAGACCATCATTGCTATGATGGTTATGAGCTTCTTCTTTATCTCACACTTCATGCTGGTATCACCATCAGTGGTGTACCATGATCGGCTTAATCATCTCAAGTTGTCGGGCAGCAATGGTGACCATGGTCACGATGTCAGCAACGACTCCAAGAGTGGAAACAGGTTTGCCAGACGCTTCGTTAAGTTGCCGTTGAGACTGGTCATCACTGTCGTCATTGGGTGCTTCTACCTACCCTGGTTTTTCCTCTTCAACCAGTATGTTGACTTGCCAGGTGACTGTCTTAGGAATGTAATCATTACTAACGTTACTTACAGGACAGTGTTCATCTTCATCATGGGCTATTTCACTTATGCCCTTAACAGTGTTAAGGAGATGTTCTTCTTGAGGCTGGAGATCACAACTATTACCCTTTTGACCGCACCCGTGCAGATCTTGTTGTCTCTCTGTTACAGTATTCGACCTGACCTGTTTGCCGACTGGTTTGACTATCGCTGGCTGTACGTCCTGATGGGATTCTTTACTACACTAGTTAACGGTGTGTTCCCCTGTCTACTGTTGAACAATCGGTTCCGGAGGTGGCTCGGTCACTACGTCTACGGTAACATGCTTGATAATGAGCAACTGAACAAGTTCGATGCCAAGATCAAGAAGTTTGAGACTAACAGCGATATCATTACTACTATCTTTACTGAACCTCGACTGTTTGAGTCATTTAAAGCCTTCGCCACCTCTAATTGGTCGGTTGAAAACTTACTGTTCTACCAGGATGTTGAAAAGTTCAAGGCTGACTGTGCTCAAATGAAAATGCTAGATGGGCGTGCTAATGATATCTATGACACATATATCAAGAGTGGCTGCTCACTAGAGATTAACTTACCGTTTGACATCAAGAAGACACTCAAGAACAGACTTGCTGATCATGATTGCACTGCTGACATGTACGACAGTGCTCAACTTCACATTCGGGAGTTGATGTACAATGACACATTTATGTTGTGGCGTAAGACTGCCGTCTGTAAGGAGGTGTTTGTTGCTATCTACGGTGCCAGCGACAGCAGCCTACACAACTCTACCGGTAACACCAGTCGTGAGATGCGTTCGACTAACTCCAGTCATGATATGGTTACTATCTCAGCGACCGCCGCTACCACTACTACTACTACTACTACTACTGCTGCCGCCGGCCTGGTTTGATGCCGGCCTGGTTTGATGCCGGCCATGTAACTGAGCATGAATTTTACAATCCCAGATTGTAAACTCGTATAGCTATCCTCTATGCTGTTGTGCTAGTGGCAGAACACTTCCTATTTATTACTACTACTACTACTTCTAACTACTACTACTACTTCTAACTACTACTACTACTTCTAACTACTACTACTACTTCTAACTACTACTACTACTTCTAACTACTACTACTACTTCTAACTACTACTACTACTACTATTTCTAACTACTACTACTACTTCTAACTACTACTACTACTTCTAACTACTACTACTACTTCTAACTACTACTACTACTACTACTTCTAACTACTACTACTACTTCTAACTACTACTACTACTTCTAACTACTACTACTACTACTTCTAACTACTACTACTACTACTTCTAACTACTACTACTACTACTTCTAACTACCACCACTATTATGAAAGTACAGCTTCTTTGATGTAAATGAAGATGTATAAGTACCACAACTATCGTAGATAGTCATGGTTTACAGGACTGTTGTTAGTCTCTCTCTCTCTCTTAGTAATAGTGATAATGTGTAGTACTCTGACCTCAACTCCGAACATTTAACCGGATACGACAAGAGACTGTCTGTAGATGTTATAATAACCTCTAACTACCAGTTTGTTATTATTACCAGTCCAGGTAGTACTGTTAACGGCACAACTACACTGTACAATAATATTGGTATTTGTAAGTCTCAATAGTAGTTGTGAACACTATACTGTTAGTTTGTTGGCTCAACCGCTCCCCACCCCATAGTTCCATCTGCGAGACTCCTCACTTTACTTATACTGTATAATTGACAAGAATAACTGTTGACTAGCAATGTCATGAAAGTAAGCTAAAAAAGCAAATCAAGAACATGGACTCGAGTCTAACCGCCAGTGCCAGCACCAGCACCAGCACCACCAGCAAAGCTAGCTGGAGCACACTTTTGTCTTCTGGAGAAGTTTGGCAAGTTGGAAGCACCGAAATTCCTAGTGACAAGTTCAAGACTATCTTGGATAAAAACGGTATGTTATACCAGACGCAAGTGTTCAAAGGAGAAAAAGGTAGTGATCGTGTGAATTTCACTATCTCAGCTAAGGCTAATGGCGGAAGTATGACCTTTTGGTCACAGGTCCATGACATGGACAAGCAATACGATCCAAGGCTCGGGTAGCTCTAGACTACTACACTAATATCTGATCTGACTTAACACTTAACACTTAACACTTAACTGTTTACTACCCTAAGTAGTAACTTAACTCGAATAACAACATATTTCTACTGATACAAGTATAGTATATACATCATATACATACAAATATTAGATTGAGAGAGTGACTGTTGTCTATCACTGACTGAGACTCGATCAGCAACTTAGTATACATGCTGATACTTACATAATATCTGAGGACAGTCTTGTGGTAGTGTTCACGTCTTAGTGACATTATTGATGACTAAGTGGTTGACAGTACTGTTATCATTAACATCATGATAAAGTTATTGGTACAAATACTGTCATCAGTAATAGTACTATCATCAACCTGTCTATATATCCGCTGTAGTTTACAAGATAATCTTGTAAGCCTCTTACGATTTACATCTGCAACACTAGTATTATAGATTAGTTGAATTGATAACAGACTCTGGGTAGTGCTGCAGGTGTAAGCATCTTGTCTAATACTTCCGTCATCACTAACACCGTAAAATTATAACAGCAACTTTCTGATTGCAACTATACCTGTGTAGCCGATTTTCAACCTACTACTCCACTCTAATCAATAGTGTGTGGTGTAAGTGAGATTGACATCTGAACCATCTACAAGCTATGAATACCTGTCTCTCACTAACCGCTAATTGCTAAGATTACATTTCACTATCACTACCATTACCGTTGTCACTAACAACTATAACTATAACTATAAGGTTATATTATTTTAGCAGGAAAAAGTTTAGGTCATGTATAACCTGACTCTGTGTATGATAGTCAAGAATGAGGCTCACTGTATCACAGAGACACTCAATACCCTAGTCAACTACATTGACTACTGGGTCATCTGTGACACCGGCTCGACTGACAAGACAGAGAGTGTGGTTAAGAAGTTCTTTGCCAAACATAATATTAGGGGAGAGTATCGCCACCACAAGTGGGTGAACTTTGCTCACAACCGTACTCTGGCCTTTGCTGTCGCCTACAAGAAGGCGCGTTACGTATTAGTGTTTGACGCTGACGACCTATTGGTTGTTAATGGTAACACTAATGTTACTAACAACAACAATAATAACATCAGCACCTTCTTTCCACCTGATCTGACTAAAGGTGTCGAGTGTTATAACTTGCCTATGAGATCAGGTCATGATGATAGTAGACGCAACTTTATTTTCCGTAATGATATCAAGTGGCAGTATCGTGGAGTGGTACATGAACAGGCTTATAGACTAGACAAACATCCTTTCCAGATAACTAAGGTTGAAGGTGGTGATTTCTATGTAGAGTCCCGCCGTCTGGGTTCTCGCAACTTGAACCCCAACAAGTATCTGGATGATGCCAAGGTTATGATTACAGCTGTTAATGAAATCTTGGCTGACAGTAGACATCCTGATAGGGACCTGTTGCTGCGTTATTACAACTTCATTGGTCAAAGCTTTTATGACCACAAAGACTATGCTAACGCCATCAAGTACTATAAGCTGCGTATGGTTGACAACTCAGAAGAAAGCTACTGTGCGTGTTTGCAGATTGGTCTTTGCATGCAGGAGCTGGCCCACCCTGAGAGTGAGATAGTTGACAACTACAAGCTTGGTTACAAGATGGTACCTGAGCGGGCTGAGATCCTCTACAGTCTAGGTCTTTATTACATTAACATCAACAAGTTGAAAGAGGCGTTTGTGACTTTCTCGTTAGCCAACACTATACCCTTCCCCGTGCATGCCACCCTACATGTTAACAAGGCCATCTATGACGTTGGCATTAGGTACCAACTGGCTCTGGTGGCCAACTTGCTAGCCAAGTTTGACATCTCAACTGCTGTCTGTCAGCAGGTGTTGGACAGATTTGGTGGTGATAGTGGTAGTAGTGGTAGTAGCAGTGATGCTAGCATCACTGCTACTACCACAGCTAGCACTGCCAGTCGATATCAGCAGATTGTCAAAGAGCTGCACATGGTTATGGATGCTAATAAGAGAGGGGTAAGACAACGTCGTAAGTACGTGTTTAACAACTACAAGTTCTATGAGGGTGTAACTATCGGTGGTTACGATCTTGAATTAGGTAACAAAGTTAGCAGTGGTGTTAACAACTATCTGGCCAAGCTTAAGGCTCTGGCTGATACCACCGAGGACTGCTTGGCCTTCACTACTGACGGACAGTTCAAAAATGCTATCATTAACACTAACGCCCTACTAGACATAGATGATGATGATTCTGCTTCAAACTCTATGAGTTCACGAGCAAAAGCATCAAGCACAGCTTTGGGTTGTTATATCAAGCTAGGTTGGAAGGATGATAGCAAGCCTAACTTAGCTGTTTATGTGGGTAAACAACCACTGCGACGGCTGTCAGACTGCACTCTAGTAGAAACCTTGACAGCTTACGACACTGCTATTCTAACCTTAGCTACTGAGCTGAAAGTTCACTACAACGTATTTGTGATTGATGATAGTCAGACTGACAAGGTGATGATTAAGTATAATGGTATCTTTTTCACCACCCTAGACTACTACAACAAACAAAGTACTGTCATTACCACTAGTGCCGTTATTGTCTGTCGTGACTATGTCAACTATTTCTTCGATGAGACTATAGTTACTGGTAATGTCACCAGTAATAGTGATAGTAGTTGCCACAAAAACAACAACACTTACTTGTGGATAACAAGCTACCATGATATCATGTCTGATGTCAGCGTCAGCAATGGTAGTAGTAGTAGTAGTAGTAGTAGCAGTGATGACTACAATAGTATGTTGGCGCTGCTGTACAAGCGAGTAGCTGGAGTTGTAGTTAGTTATCAACCTGAGCAGAACGTGAATATTGATCCACAGTACGTAGTCAATCATATACCAGTAGTTGGTGACACTATTTCTAGCTCGCTCTGGCATGACATACTGCTACAGCAATAGCTCAAGTAGCAGAAGACATTAGAATGTAAGAGTCGAACTCTTACATAGTTCAGGACAATGGTTACTGTGGGTGGTAAAGAGTGTAGTTTTAGTAAAGTCGTCTTGCTATGAGTCTACTAGACCCACAGCTAACGATCAACTGTCTTCTTAGTTATGATCTCTCTGGTTTGAGAGCATCAACGATATCAAATGTACAGTTATCTACTTGGTTGGCCTAATCTAAACAAATAATCTAAAACAAATAATCTCCATTATGTGTACACCCTCTGCAGTGTCTGTCGTGACTTGAAGTCATAACTCTATTGACGACACCAAAAATAACTATCACAAAGTCAAACACTCCTTCTGGTTAATAATTACCGACGCTATGACAAAAGTAAAGATAAGTATCTTAGTTAGATATGTCTGGGTTCTAACTAAGAAGTGTATCTTTACTCTATAACATCTAAAGTAACTATGACTTCAAGTCATAGTGGCAGTAGTAACCTGTTAGAGTAGAACAGATAGTAATACCAGAAGATGATTATAATAACAGTCTTTCTTATACTGATTTTAGCAAACAACACTACACTTAATTTCGCGTCTTAAAAGCTAACTCGACTGGTAGATAGAATGACAATCACCGTCTCCTTTGAGATCAAGCCACCTTCTACCGGTAGGAGTACCAAAAAGTCGCCTAGCAACTTTGCTATCGATCGAGCTCAGGAAACCAAGAACTACTCGGTAGTCTATAACTACGACCCCAAACTTAATAGTCAAGAGAATGACGAGCAGATTAGCTCAGTCTACGTTAGAGAATTCGTTAAGGACTTCTTGTCAGCAACAGTTGGTGAAACACAGCTGAAGGTCCCGATCGAGAGTCGTTTTTACCACATCTTCCCTCTATATGTTGGTTGGGTTGCCGGTCAAACACCAGCGTTGGCCACCAAAGGTGAGATGGTTAACAGCTTACAGTTAGCATTCTAGATATCTAACTAGATATCTGGATGGTTGGATGATGAACGCTACATCAACTATGTAGTACAGAAGATCTTTGACCGCTGGACCAACACTATGTCAACTGCTGTTTACTTTGAATTTTATGCTGAACTACAACATCTGGTGCTTATCCGAGCACCCTATTTCCTGCTGCCTAAGTACTTGACTGACGACAGGATTTTCATGAGAGACTGGTTTAATAGGCACCATGCTGAGATAATTGTTATTGACAAGCTGTTTCATCACTTTACCAACGATCCTAATACATCGATGACGGCAGATCAAGAGCTCAGGATACTAACAAACTTCGTAAGACTAGGAGGTGACGACGGAGGTGATGATAGTCAATTTATAGGCTTTTATGATAACACTAATCATCGCTTGGCTATAATATCGTCTGTACTAACAGCAAACTATCAAGACCTATATGTTGGTGAGCTCATCGCGTATGCTGATGATGAAGAGGGTACTATTATTGACCAGGGTTACAATGATTACAATGGAAAAAAGCACGGTATCAGGACATCAGTCAACCTTATTAATGATATTCTGGAGGAGAAACTGTATAATCATGGCATAGAGGAGGATCCCTTTAAAGTTTACTATGCCTCAGGTCGACTCCGATACTATGATGCTGGAGGTGAAGAGGCAAACGGTGTCTTCCCATACTATAATGATGACGTTGATAATACACTAGATCGTGAAATAGTCTATGAGATGGGAAACATTAACATCGATAGAAATTACGATGCAGGTAAGTTAGTTTCAGAAGCTCACTACTTTAAAGGTGAGATTCTGGATTATGCTGATGTCTACTACAATAGCGGCCGTGTAAAACAACGTATCCGTCCTGCCTTTGGCGGTCAAGAAGGGATAGGCGAGGCTGGTCCAGAAGAGCTTCTCAGTGATTATACTGTTGACGTTATTTCCTACTATGATAATGATCGTCACAACAAAGAGTCTTCTGGACGTCTATCTCATGGTGTGAAAGTTGGCAACTGGCACTACTACAACGATAACGCCAAAAATACCATCAAGCAAACTATTAAATACTAATGGGATCACTTGATACCACAAACTATTCTAACAACAACTAAGTTGTTGTCAACAAACGACAGATAAGACTACCACGTTATCACATAGGAGACTACTTAATAGATTATAGCTTTGTAGTTTACAGCTCTACTTTTTGTTAGTGTGTAGTCTCTAAATATCGTACCTCTAAGTGTTTTGAACTTCTAAATTATATTAACAGTAATATTTGTAGATATCAAGATAATAATTGCGTTTTTGACCCATAGAACCATTTCTGCAACAGAAAAGGTTACAAGTTGAGCTGATAATCATAACCTCAGGTTATGATTGGAGTTTGAGTAGTTACTTAACTGCTACTACCACCTTTGTCACCGCTACCACTACTACTACTACTAACAGCAGTAGTAGTAGTAGTAGTAGAAGAAGTCACAGCGTCAAGGAAGAAGTAGTTACCAGAGGCTTTTTGTTCGCTGTCTTTGTTACTACCTAATTTATTGATACGTGGTCGGTTGTTGCCAGGGTCAGCACGGAAGGTCACCTGCAGGGTAGCCAAGAAGGCGTTCATACCAGTCACTAGTGGCTGTGGCGCTGAGGCATGACCAGAGACCGATGGTTGACCGGTGAAGACGATGACTCGGTCAGCTAAATAAGAAGCCATCATAAAGTCATGTTCCACGATAAAGGCAGTCTTCTGATGTTGCAGAATGTAGCGGCGGATAACTTTGGACATCATCAAGCGACTGTCAGAGTCAAGATAGCTAGACGGTTCGTCGATAATGTAGATGTCAGCAACTTTACCTAAGGCCAACACCATAGCCACCTTCTGCAACTCACCACCAGACAAAGTCTGTACTTGACAGTCGAGAAGTTGATTGACACCCAGTGGTTTGACCACCTCTGACTGGAAGTGACTGTCGACCCATTTAGCTTGAATACGTGACAGCAGCAGGTCACGCACGCTGCCATCGAACTTTGGCAAGATGAGCTGGGGTTTATAAGAGATAACCTGTCTATAACGCTCCAGTAATAACTTGAGAAAGGTAGTCTTACCCAGACCATTCTCACCTAGTAGGACGATAATCTCAGAGGTGGAGTAGTCACCAGCTTCAGTAGCGAGACTGAAACCTTCTAACTCCTTAGTCATCGCCGGATAGGTGACTGCCCTATCGCGGTTACCTGTTACAGGCGTGACAACCTCAACGGCCGTAGAGCGAAAGACTAGCGGCTCGTCGCGGAAGCGCAGATTATCAGTGGGCAACTCGCCGTTGAGCCAGATGTTAATACCGTCACCCACTGAAAACGGGGCTGACACACAGCCATAGGCGGTGGGTTCACCAGTCAGGATACAGACGTTGTCTGACAGGTAGTCGAGAACTGCCAAGTCATGTTCCACTATAATCATGTATCTTTCGCTGCTACCATTACTATTGCTACCATTGCTACTAGTACTGCTGCCGCAAGAGACATAGTCTCTGAGGTTACGAGCCATATTGATACGCTGACGAATGTCGAGGAAGGAGCTGGGTTCATCAACCATGACCACATTGGCCTGCTTGGCT
>Ga0302309_10002028_pt1 | contig 17407 bp, 12 predicted proteins | sample III_Palsa_N1_1_FD_200453 | JGI IMG/M metagenome (GOLD analysis project Ga0302309, IMG submission 200453) | Peat permafrost microbial communities from Stordalen Mire near Abisko, Sweden - III_Palsa_N1_1 | ecosystem: Environmental > Terrestrial > Soil > Palsa > Peat permafrost | place: Sweden... | reverse complement strand
TACATACCAACCCTCGGCGGCTGATATTGCCGCAGGGCAGGTTACCTTAACAATTACCGGCACCACGGCAATAGCGGCACCATGTAACACCATCAGCAGCAGTGTTACCGTAACCATTACCCCTACAGATGTTATAACCAGCGCCTTAACAAAAACCATTTGCAGCAATACCCAGGTGGGTTATACGGCCACAGCATTAAACCCCGGCAGTACATTTGCATGGACAGCAAGCGTAACTTCGGGCCAGGCTACAGGGTTTACGGCCAGCGGCACCGGTAGTTCCATAAATGACCTATTAGTTAATACCGACCCTACGGCCACTACAAACGCGGTAGTATCATATGTGATTACTCCTACCAGCGCCGGTCCCAATCTATGTCCGGGTACGCCATCAACCTTGAAAGTTACAGTAACGCCGCTACCTATACTTACCGCCACCCCACCAACTGCGCCAATTTGCAGTAACAACCCGGCCGGCATTACCTTGTCATCATCAGTACCAGCAAAATATACCTGGACCAGCACCGCGCCTGCAGGCGTTACCGGTAATACCAACCAGGCCACTGCAAGCAGTGTTACAGGCATACAGGATGTATTAATAAATACAGGCACAACAGCTGCCACCGTTACTTATACTGTTACGCCAATAAGCAGTTCGGGTTGTACAGGCACCCCGGTACCTGTATCGGTTATAGTAGAACCCGCGCCGGTAACCTCTAACGCGGGACTACCGCAATCAATATGTAACACATCCAGCTACCAGTTACAGGGTAATTCGCCTGGCACAGGCACAGGTTTATGGACAACCACCAGTACGGGCGTAACATTTACCGATGCCACATCGCCCACAACAACGGTTAATGGCCTGGTCGGCGGCAATCAATATACGTTTATGTGGACGATAACTTCGGCGCCGGGCTGTAGTTCATCAAGTACTGTTACTATAACTGTTAATGTGCCTACCATACCCGGAACAACAGCCGCGGCGGGCGCTTCAACAGTTTGTTCGGGCGATAACAGTGGGCAAATAAACCTTACCGGGCAAACGGGAACTGTATTAGACTGGGAAAAATCTATTGATGGGGGCACTACCTGGACTACCGCGCAAACGGGCAATACGGTTTCTATTACATTCTTAAATTTAACGCAAACAACCGAATACCGTGCTGAAGTGCAAAACGGGAACTGCGGCGCTTTATATTCAACCATAACTACCATAACGATAAACCAGGCAGCACCACAGGCAAATGCCGGCGGCCCGGCTACACTTTGTAATGCGCTAACTTATGCCTTAAATGGCAATGATCCCGGAACATTTTCGGGTATGTGGACCGAATTTTCGGGGCCGCCTGTAATTTTTCCCGATCCTACGAACCCTAAGGCTACTGTAAGCGGGTTAGTTGGCGGAAATGTATACGATTTTAGATGGACCATAAGCGCTACTGCGCCTTGTGCCGATAGTTATGATGATGCCATTATTAACGACAAAGCCAACGTTGTACCCAGCTTTACAGCCAGCCAGACAACTGTATGCGGGGTTCAAACTATTAGCTTTACTAATACATCCAATGATTTATCAGGCGCTACATTTATGTGGGATTTTGGTGACGGCACCACTTCGAACGAAGTTAGCCCGCAGCACCAGTTTCAGCCATTAAACAACGGGCTTGATATTACTTATACGGTAACGCTTACTGTAACCGGCAATTGCGCTGTGGAGCCGCCGGCTACGCAAAATATAACTGTTAGCCCGGCATCACCGGTAGCATCTATCGTACCACATCAGATATCATTATGCGGAGCTTCTAACCTTACCGTTTCCAATACTTCTCCGGGCACCAATGCCAGTTACATGTATTACCTGATTGATGGATTGGGCAATAATGTTGTTGCACCTATTGGGCCAATAACCAATAAAAACGATGTAGTATTTGCTATTACAGCCCCGGCTACATCAACAACCTATTATGTTTATATGGTTGCTACAAATAACTGCGGCAATACAGCCCCAAGTGTGCAGATACCTATTGCGGTATCGCCTGCTGATATTAATGCGCAAATATTTCCGGGCGGTTCAGAAACAGGTTGCGTGCAATATAGCACCACTTTTATTAACAACACCACAGGCGGAACATCGTTCTCCTACGCTATAACCAATACTGCTGATGGTTCAGTTCAAACCCTCCCCACAGCTATAGGTGTACAGGCATACACCTTTACAACTGCAGGAAAGTATACCGTACAATTAATTGCCTCTGACGCTTGTACACCAAGCGCGCCATCAAACACGTTAACTTACACCATTTATCCTACGCCTCAGCCGGCTTTTACATACGCTGCCGATTGCAGTAACAATTATACATTCACTAATCAAACCCCCGATAATGGCGGCACACCTGCAAGCTCATTAAGCTACGTTTGGGATTTTGGCGACGGCTCGCCTGTTGATAATAACTTTACACCTGCTGTGCATAGTTATGATTACAGTAAATCGCCTTTTACAGTTACGTTAACGGCCACAAATAATGTAAGCGGGTGCCCGGCCACAACTACACAAACAATAACCGTTAACCCACCGCTGGCAGCTGATTTCAGCATTATACCCGACAGCATAATTAGCATACCCGATTACAGGTTTAGTTTTGTTGATAAAAGCTCGGGCTCACCAAGCTTGTGGCAATGGCAATTTGGCGACGGCAGTACAGCGAGCAGCCAAAATCCACAGCATACATATCCTGATACAGGCCGTTTTGCAGTTACATTAACCATATCTAACGGAAATTGTACAAGCACCATTACGCAACATGTGCGTATAACGGGCACACCGGGGCAGCTTTTTATGCCAAATGCCTTTATACCTACCAGTGCCTCGTCAGATTTGCGGGTATTTATGGCAAAAGGCTCGGGTATAAAAACCTGGCATATGCAAATATTTAATAATTACGGCCAGTTGATATGGGAAACTACCAGGCTTGATAGTAAGGGTGCCCCTATTGACGGTTGGGATGGCACCTTTAAAGGTGCGCCGGCACCGCAGGGGGCTTATTTCTGGCAGGCATCGGCAACGTTTATAAATGGCACCAAATGGAAGGGTATGTCGTACAATAATTCATTACCAAAAACAACCGGCACGGTGAATTTAATAAGATAAATGAGGAAGCTGGCTAAAATATATTTCCTTGTTATTGCTATGCTGGCAGCCGCAAACGCTTTTGGCCAGGACCACCTGTATTCGCAGTTTTTTAATTCGCCGGTATACCTAAACCCTGCATTAAACGGGCAGTTTGATGGCGATTTTCGTGCTAGTTTTATTTACCGTAACCAGTACACCTCTTCGGGCGATAACTCTAATTACCTAACCGCATCGTTAGATTATAACATACCAAAATTTGGCGGCGGTGTGGGTTTAATGTTTTCGCGCAGCAGCGAGGGCGGCGATTTTTTAAACAGCAATAATATTTCGGGTATTTATTCCTATAGCGTGGGTTCAGACAATTATGTACTATCCTTTGGCCTACAGGCCGGCATAAGTAACCGCAGCATAGATTTGAGCAAACTTGTTTTTGACGACCAGATAGACCCGCAAATAGGTATTATACCGGGCGCTGTTTCCTCGGCAGACGCGCTGGATTTTAATAATAAATATTATTTCGATTCGGGCGCGGGTGTAAACCTGGTAGTGGGCGACTTTATGCTAGGCGCTGCCATGCAGCACCTTAACCGGCCAAACGATTCATTTACCGGCGCGCCAGCAACGCTGCCTATACGCAGCACGGCCTACCTTAGCTATAGGTATGATTTGAACGCGGATGATAATATGGATGATGACGAAAAATCGTACGTAATTCCATCAGTAGTTCTTTATAAGCAATCAACCGCGCAATCATTAACTGCCGGTGTTGAGTATAAGCACCGCAGTGTAAGTGCAGGCCTATGGTATCGCGGCGGCGGCGGCGATGGCCCCAGCGCGGTAGTGGTTACCCTAATATTTGATTTATTTGTTAACCGCGATACCGGCGAAAAATTCCGCCTGGGGGTAAGCCATGATGTACCTGTTTCGGGTATAAATTATGGTAACAGCAGCGGCACTACCGAAGCCAGCTTAAATTACATAACAATAAACCCAAATCGTGGTGATGATACCCCAAAATTCGAAGGTTCGCACCGATGCTATGATTTTTATTAATTTATTATATTTGGCTATCAAATCAGTTAAAGTATAATAAACTTAAATGCAAAAAAACTACGTTAAGGATAAGGCTGTAAAAAAGAAAATGGCCAAGCGGTATGCCTGGATGGCGATTGTGTTGTTTATCGCTTTTGCAGCTATAATTGCCAAATTCGCGCTAGCGGGTTCATTGGAAGATATCGTTAGCGGCATGCCCTCCAGCGATGATGTGTACCAGATAGCCAAAGATTATGTACGGCCTACTTTACGTTCGCCGGAAGCACAGTTTTCCGACTCGGAATACCAGTTTGGCAAAAAGGCCGATTCGATATATGTTATACGATCGGCGGTTACCACCAAAGGCGATGGCGGCCAGGAACAAAAAACAAATTTTGAAGTAACGCTTAAATATAACGGCGGCGACAAAAGCGACCAGAAAAACTGGGAACTGATTAATATTAAAGAAGATGATTAAGCCAAATTGCGGATAACGCGATAACCGGCACTTATAAAAAAACAAACCGGCAGAAAAATCTGTCGGTTTGTCCAATCATTCTAAAACAATCACCTCTAAAACAAAGAAGTATCTTAATTATCTTATCAACTGATGTTAATACATCAGCCCTTTTATAAAAATATCAATCAGCATTAAACGCTTGGTATGTATCTCGTCCAAATGCTCTTTTTTAGGGAACACCTGCTTTTTGTGGGCCAATGCCCCTACCCTTACGCCCTGCAAAGCATCAAGCAGTAAATCAACAATTTCGGCAGGGTTATCAACCGGGCGTATTTTTCCTTTAGCAACTTCAGCCTTAATGGCATTACTTAGCAGGTTACGCTCGGCCTGGTGTATTTGCTTCACAATATCCCAAATGGTATCAGGCAGGTTTTGCTCGTTAAGCCTGAAAAAATCGAAAAAATTATAGTTGTTTACAATAAACTCGTGGTGGGTATTTGTTTGAAAAATAAAGGCGGCTTTAAGGTCGTCAAACTCGTTATTTTCCAAAGTAGCCAGGTAATCACCGGCAAGCTTTCGCATAACGGCAATGTACAATTCACTCTTATCCGGAAAATAATAATAAAGCAATGCTTTTGACATTGACAGATCGCCGGCAATTTCATTCATGGTTGTTTTTGAATAACCATAATGTAAAAACCTTTGATGAGCTGCTTCCAGTATTTTTTCCTTCTTAATATCCTGCTGATCTGTAGTAGCTGCGCCCATGGCTGATAACCCCTTATTTATTAATGTTTGATTTTTTGACCTTGTTGTTCAACAAATTTATATAAATAATACGTTGTGTAAAGCGAATAGGTTGTTTATAAGCTATAATTTACAATCAGATGTATTTTATAGGCTGAAAATGAGCCGATCAGGTTAGCTGAACCAAGCTAACGCCAGCACCAACTACCAATGCATCTTCAATAGCGCCAATTAAAGGATCGATCAATTTTGTGGTTTTTACCGTGCTTTTGCGCAGGAAATAAAACAAATACGATGATGCCAGCGCTGCCGAAGCACCCAGTAAAGCGCCCGCTACTCCATTTCCGTTAGCCGCTTTATTGATACTTGCCCCTGCTAACGCGCCCGCAATGCAACGGAAAGCTATACCGACAGGCTCAATGCGGTTTGGGGTTGATGGTAGTTTATCAACTATTAATTCGCCTACGGCCATTAATTTGAGCGCATTTGCGGTTATATCCGACTGCATAAAGTTAAGCGGTGTATGTTCCAGCCGTTTTGAATGGTGATGGCTTAATATATGGCTGGTAATTGCCGGTGCCGATGCTGTACGCATGCCGGCAAGTACGCCAAGGCTTAGCACCTGCCAAAACGGGTGCGTGATTTTTAATTTAGACATACTTCTGATAATACAACAATCATTCCTAAACGCTGTGGTACATAAATTGCATGGTGTATAGTGCATCAAAAACATACCTATGAAAATACATCAGAATAATGCCTTAGGCGAACTGGGCAGCGCTATCGGAAAAGGCTTACTTGCCGGGTTGGCAGCTACCGCAGCCATCACCATATCGCAAATGATTGAAATGCAAATAACCAAACGCGAACCCAGCGACGCACAGGTAAAAGTAGCATCGCAAACGGTGGGCGTTAAACCAGCTACCAAGGATCAGAAAGAGCAATTATCGCAGGAACTGCACTGGGCTTATGGCACAACCTGGGGCGTTGCCCGGGGTATAATAGGGTTAACCGGCTTAAAAGGATGGAAAGCTACAGCAGTTCACTTTGCTGCTATATGGGGCTCATCCATGATTATGCTGCCTATGTTTAATGCCGCGCCGCCGGTATATGAAGAGGATCCAAAAGCAATAGCCATTGATGGTTTTCACCACGCGGTATACGCCATTACTGCCGGCTTAACTTATGATGCGCTGGATGCAGGCAGCAAAAAGCAAAGGCGTTTAAGAAAAATCGCAAAAAAGCTTAGCCTTAAAAACTTGCTTAAAAAAGTTAGTTAAAAAACATGTGCCATAAAAAAGGGTCAAACGTTTTAGACGTTTGACCCTTATATTATACATTGTATTTTATTTATGCAGTTTTAGTTTCGGGCTCTTTGCCTTTTTCGCGCCATTTCCTTAAGCCCTCTTTCATATTATACCTTATCAGGTACATACAAGGCACTATTATCAGCGTGATGATGGTTGCAAAACCTAAACCGAATATCATAGTCCACGATAGCGGGCCCCAAAAGGCTACGTTATCACCACCGAAGTAGATGTGCGGTTTAAAGTCGGTAAATAACCCTGCAAAGTCGATATTGAAACCAACTGCCAAAGGTATTAAGCCTAATATGGCTGCGCTGGCGGTAAGTAATACCGGTGTCATACGGGTACGGGCTGCTTCAACAACCGCATCGTGTATACTTAATCCCTGTTCCAGCAGCATATCCGAGAATTCAACCAGTAATATACCGTTTCGCACCACCACCCCGGCAAGGGCAATAATACCAACACCCGACATTACTACGGAGAACGTCATGTGGAACAAACTTAACCCGAGGAACACGCCGATGATACTGAAGAATATTTCGCTTAAAATTATCAGCGTTTTACCTATCGAGTTAAACAGCGCCATCAGGATAACCAATATCATACCAAATGATATTAATAAAGCTGTTCCCAGGAAAGCCCCGGTTTCTGCCTGATCTTCCTGCGAGCCGCCCATTTTTATGGATACATTTTGCGGCAGCCTAAAGTTTTTAATTGCCTGGGCTATCTGCGCGTTTACAGCAGGCGGCGTTGCCGGTTTTATTACGTTAGAACCTAAGGTGATTACACGCCTTTGCTGCTTGTGCTTAATATTAGCATAGGTATTGGTATACCTGATATCGGTAAAGGCCGAAATAGGTACCTGGCGTATAGTACCGCCTGTGGCGATATCACGATAGGTTATTTTAAGGTTGCGCAAGGCATCAATATCATTACGCTGCTCCTGGTTAGCCCTCACATCAATCTCGTAATTATCTTCGGTTGTGTTCCGGAAATCGGATGCTTTGGCCCCATAAATAGACGTACCCAAAGCCTGGTTAATTTGGTTGGTGGTTATACCTTCGCGGTTAGCGCTTTCGCGGTTCACATCAAAAACTATTTCGGGCTTATCGGCCTGCACATCGGGCACTAATTGCTCAATGCCTACAATGCCTTGCTTATCAATAAACTTTTTAAGCCTCGCGCTGGTGTTTACTAAGGTATCCAGGTTATCGCCTGCTATTTCGATACTGATATCCTTTTGTACCGGCGGCCCGCTGGCTTCCTGCGCAACGGCTATCTGCGCGCCCGGCACACCCTGTACCGAACTACGGATATTTTGCAATATTTTCTTGGTATCCTCACCATGCCTTTTGCCAAATTCGACAAATGCCACGGTTATTTTACCTTTATTGTAATAGGTGCCCTGGTCTTCGTCACTCGGGTCGGTTACACCTACGGATACGTTTGAGATAATTGATGATACGATATCCTTATTAGGTTCAACCACCTGTGCAACGCGTTTTTCCAGTTTCTCCACTACGCCGTTGGTATAAGCCTGGTCGGTACCGATAGGCATGGTTACATATACATATACAAAGTTAGGGTCGGATGATGGGAACAACTCCACATCAAGCTTGCTTACCACTGAGAAAATGATAGTAAAACCTAATAGTCCTACCAGTCCTATAAGAACAACCCATGGGTTATGTACAGCGCGTTCCAGCATACGGGCGTACCATGATTGGAAACGTGGCCATGCCTTTTTCTGAAACCTATCAATTATTTTTAATAAAACAAAGTGGTTAAACAGGAACAAAATGATTAACAGTACTACAAAATTACCAATGCCTATACTTATAAAATGGCCTATGGCAAGCACGTAGCAAAATACTGCTATTGCTGCAAGTACAAGCGTAGTACGTGTTGTTTTACGGTCAAACCTTTGATGGTCATGCTCACCTTCATGGTGGGGCTTCATAAAGTCAACCGCGAAAACCGGGTTCATGATATAAGCCACAACTAATGATGCCAGTAAGGTTATAATGAGTGTTATAGGCAAAAAGAACATAAAGCTGCCTATTAAACTATGCCAAAATGCAAGCGGGATAAATGGTGCAAGCGTAGTCATGGTGCCTGAGAATACAGGCATAAACACTTCACCGGCTGCAATTTTTGCTGCTTTTACAATAGGCACCTTGCCGTTATTGAAAATACGGTGGGTGTTTTCAATAACCACAATGGCATCATCTACCACAATACCCAATGCCAGCAGGAAGGAGAACAGTACGATCATGTTGAGCGTAAAGCCTATTACCGGCATAAACAAAAAGGCGATAAAACACGAGAGCGGTACCGAGAGCGCCACAAATATGGCGTTGGTACTGCCCATAAAAAACATCAGGATAATGGTTACCAGTATAAAACCTATAATAATGGTGTTAATCAGGTCATTTAAGGTAGTACGGGTTTTGTCCGACTGATCGCCGGTTACGGTAATATTTAAACCCTTAGGGAAAATGGTGCTTTGCTTTTGTTTGATGAGGGTATATATCTCATCAGATGCCTCAATTAAGTTTTCGCCCGAGCGCTTGCTTACGTTAAGGGTAATTACATTTTTAAAGTTGGGATCGTTTGGCGTTTTAAGGCGCGCGTAGCTTATCTGGTCCTGGAAAGCATCTTTTATATCGGCAATATCGCGCAGGTAAATTGCTTTGCCCTGCGGGTTACGTATTACCATTGCCGCTACTTCATCGGCGCTTTTAAAATCTTCTTTAATATCAACCGTACGCTGCTCGCCGCCGTTAGTTATTGTGCCGGCTGTTGAAAGGATATTTTCGCTGCCTATAGCTTGTATAATATCATTATAACCTACCTGCGCTGCCGACATTTTATTAATATCCACATTAATCTGGATATTTGGCTCCAGCGCGCCCACTTCAACTACCTGCGATATTTCCTTCATGCCTTCAATATCATCCTTCAGGTTATCAGCATATTCCTTCAGCTTTTTAAGGTCGTAATCGCCCGATACGTTGATGTATAAAATAGGCTGATCGGCCACATCTATATCAGACACGGTCGATTCCTTTAAATTGTTATCATTTTGCGGCAGGTCCTGCTTGGCTTTATCAACCGCGTCTTTAACATCCTGCTTGGCATCGCGTATTTTAACATCGGTATTAAACTCGCAGGTTATAATAGCTACGTTTTGCTGCGTATTTGAAGTTACCTTTTTTAAGCCTTTAAGCGATTTTAGCTGCTTTTCGAGCTGGCGGGTAACCAGTGTTTCGATATTTTGGGGTGATTGGCCCTGGTAAATAGTGGTTACATAAACTTTGGGGATGGTGATATCCGGAAAGTTTTCTTTGGGGAGGCTGTTATAGGTTGAAAACCCCAGCAGCGTAATTAAAAATATAAGTACGTATACTGCCCTTTTATTATCGATGGCCCAGCTTGAGGGGCCGAATTCTTTTTCCTGGTCTTTCATTTTGTTGAAATCAGATTGTATAATTAATTACCAGACAGTACTGTAACTTTATCGCCATCGCCCAATTCGCTTGCGCCTTCTGTTATCAACTGGTCGCCGCTCGACAGGCCGGAGATGATTTCGGTATAACCACCCGAAGTTGAGCCTTCAACAATACTTTTACGCTTGGCGTAACCGTTTACGTTGATATATACATAATCGCCCTCGTCCGATTTCTGGATACTGTTTACCGGGATTACGATGGTATTACGTTTTGAATAGTTAGCAATTTTTAATACCGCAGTCATGTTAGGGCGGTACTCGCTGTTATGCGGCAGTTTTATTTCGATACCAAAGCTGCGTGACGTTGGGTCGATAACTTTTGCCGCGAAAGTAACGCGGGTAGTTAATGAGTCCTCCAAATCGGGGAACAGGATTTTAACGCTATCGCCCTGGTTTACACTGGCAGAGTATGATTCAGGCACATCAGCCTTAACCTTTAACACTTCGGTATTAACTACGCGTATGCCTGCGCCCTGCGCGCCGGGAGCAGCAACCTGGCCCAGTTTTAAATCCATCTGGTCAACAACACCACTTATAGGCGATACAATGCGGTATAAATCCGACTGCTGGCGTAATGAGGCCACTTGCTTTTGGGCACTTTGCAGGTTGGTTTGTGCCTGCAAAAACTGTACTTCAGTACCAATTTTCTGGTCCCAAAGGTTTTTCTGGCGCTGGTATAATTGCTGCATTAAAGTGGCCTGGGCCTGCGCCTGTGCTACGTTTTGCACCAACACGCTGTTATCCAGCTGTGCAAGGGTTTCGCCTTTGCTTACATGGTCGCCAACTTTTACATAGATGGCGGTTATGATAGCATTGGCCTGCGGATAAGCGGTAACGTTATCCTGCGCATCAATTTTACCTTGTATTTGTACATAGTTGGTAAACTGGCCCGGTTTAAGAATAATCGCGCTTACATCGGCACCCTTGGTCGAATCCTGGCCAACCTGCGCCTGCAAATCGGCAATTTTCGAACTTAAATCGGCCTGTTGCTTTTTAAGATCGGCAAGCTCGGCTTTCTTATCCTTCGGTTTGTTTGAGCATGCTGCTAAAAACAATATAGCGGATATGTATAGTAGTTTTTTCATGTCGTGTTTTATATAATATAATGTGATTAGTTTTTTATTTAATGCGACCGTATGCCTGGTCAAGGTCAACTTTGCTTACTAAAGCGTCATATAAACCCTGGATGTATGAATTATCAGCTTCCTGTAGTGCGGTTTCGGCTTGTGTGACTTCCAGGCTCGAACCTACCCCCTGCTCATATTTAATTTTGGCAACGCGAAGTACTTCTGCAGCCAACGCCCTGTTTTTATTTTGATCGTTTAGCGTTTGCAAACCATTGATGTAAGAGGTGCGCGACTGGGTAACCTGCAGGTTTACTGTTTTTTTCATGTTATCCAGATTGTTTTGCGACTCTAAAACTGTTATTTCGGATTGCCTAACCTGGTTAATATGCTGGCCGCCGGTAAAAAGAGGCACTGATAGTGTAAGCCCTATATAACTTGAGGGGTAATTGGCCGAATACAGGTCACCAAACCCATTATTCTGATACGAAGCTGTGTAATTAGCGTTAGCTATTAATTTAGGTAAAAACTGCCCTCTCTTGCTTTTTAAATCATACTCGTTTAACCGTTTTTGAGTTTCCAATAAATTATATTCTATACGGTTACGGTAAACACTTGTATCAGATGTGGTATCAGCCAAATTGCTATCCAATTGTATGTTTTCCAGCTTATCTCTAAGTGTAAGTGCATCTTCAATTGGCATACCCATTTGAAACTTAAGCAACTGGTAATTTAAAGCCAGTAAGCGGCTGGTATTTTCCTTGTTGGTAACTAATGAATTATATTGAACCGTAATACGGTCGACATCAATTTTCTCAACAAAACCCTGTTTATTGCGGGCTATTGTTTCATCCATTTCCTGCTTAAGCTCAGCAATATTAGCGTCTAACAACTTCAACTGCTCAACACTTACTAAAACCTGGTAGTATGCCTTGGTTACATTTACATTGGCTTCAATTTTTGAACGGGTATAACTACGTTCATAAAGTTGCTTATATGTCTTTCGCCCTTGTAAACCAACAATATAGTTTGGATCAAAAATAATTTGGCTGGCATTAACGCCCAGGTTAGACTGATAAGTAACACCAAATTTAAATGGCACATAAGTGCCCGCAGGCTGGCCAATAAATGCCCCGGGTATTAGCGTAACCGGTATTTTAATATAGTCATCAAATGAAGCCGAACCATTAAGCTGGGGTAAACCCTGGCCAATAATTTCTTTAACATGATATTCAGCGCTTTTAACATCAAGCGCGGCATTTGTTACATCGTTTTGATGTGTATAAGCATAATTAACACAATCCTGTTCGCTAAAATTGTAAACACTATCGGGCTGAACCTGCTGCGCAAAACCCGGAATACAGGCCCCCAGTAGCAGTATGGTTATTATTGAGATTTTTATTTTCATATTCTATTTAGTGGAATAGTTTAGTTTTTACAAAGAAACCCACGTAATTGACAACCTTATGTCAGCAGGATTTCTTATAATTTATTCGTCGTTTATATTTTTATACTGATCTAATAGTTTGTGGCCTTTAAGCGTACAAATGCCATAGTTAAAATGCTCTAAAAACTGCACCTGTACTTTCCATGGGCTAAATTCGCTTACCGGGAACAAAGTGCCATCAAAACCGGTTTCAACCTGCGCTACACGCATGCGTGCCATTATTTTAGGGTCAACATCGGGCCTTATATAGCCTTGTTTTATGCCTTTGGTTAACAATTCTTCCATGGTGCGCACCAATACTTCAGCCTTAAATTTTTGGAATTCCTTCCATGCTTCAGGATGATACTTTTGCAGATCGTGAATTACTATAGGGTTCATTCTTGCAAATTCCTCCTGCGTACACTTCATCATATTTATCATTTCCTCAATCACGTTGGCCGACTGGCTGATAACCGAATTGATATATTCTTCATCTTCCTGCAGCTTCTTTTTGGTGAGCGCCATCACCAGCTCATTTTTATCTTTAAAAAAATGATAAATGGTTTTTTTGGATACGCCCAGGTGCCGGGCAATATCATCCATCGTTACGCTCTTTATCCCTGCTGTTAAAAACAGGTCTTCGCCGCCTTGTATTATTCTGTCTATTTGAACCATTTGACTAATTGGGTCAAAACTATGGAAACATTTTTAGATTTCAAAGTTTCCATTTAAAAATAATTTTACATGACAATTCTTTGAAGAAGTGGTAGTCTTAATCTCGCTGCTACTGCTACTCCTTACTGCCACTCCTTTTTATTATCTTTGCAAAAAATAAAAATATGTCGCTTTCCCCGCTCTCAGCAATTTCTCCTATCGACGGCCGCTATCATAATGCTACTAAAGAACTATCCGGGTATTTTTCGGAATACGCGCTGATAAAATACCGTGTATTTGTTGAAATTGAATATTTTATCGCCCTGTACCAGCACCCGTTGCCGCAATTACAGGATTTTGATAAAACTTTAACCGAAAAGTTACGCGACATCTACCGTAATTTTAGCGAGGCGGATGCGCAGAGCATAAAAGAGATTGAGAAAACCACCAACCACGACGTTAAAGCGGTTGAATATTTTATAAAAAAGGCATTTGATAACCTGGGTATTGAGCAGTATAAGGAGTTTATCCATTTCGGCTTAACCTCGCAGGATATAAATAATACCGCCATACCCTACTCCTTTAAACTGGCTTTGCAGGAGGTTTATTACCCGGCTATTGACGAGGTAATTGCCCTGTTAAAACAATATGCTGCCGATTGGGATAAAATACCCATGCTGGCGCATACACACGGTCAGCCGGCGTCGCCTACGCGCTTAGGCAAGGAAATAAGCGTTTTTGTTGAGCGATTGGAAAATCAGTTGTATTTATTAAAGCAGGTGCCTTACTCTGCCAAGTTTGGCGGGGCTACGGGTAATTATAACGCGCATAATATCGCGTATGGCAATATCGACTGGAAAACATTCGGCAATCATTTTGTGGATGATATTTTGGGCTTGAAACGCTCTCAGTTTACTACCCAGATTGAGCATTATGATAATTTTGCCGCGCAATGCGATGGCTTAAAACGCATTAATAATATTTTGATTGACCTGGACAGGGATATGTGGACCTATATATCCATGAACTATTTTAAGCAAAAGATAAAGGCCGGCGAAATTGGATCATCGGCTATGCCGCATAAAGTTAACCCGATAGATTTTGAAAACTCCGAAGGTAATTTAGGCCTGGCAAACGCGGTATTTGAGCATTTGGCGGCCAAGCTGCCCATATCAAGGCTGCAAAGGGATTTAACAGATTCTACCGTTTTGCGTAATATCGGTGTTCCGGTTGGGCATACGCTGATCGCCATAAAATCGACCATAAAAGGCCTTAACAAACTGTTATTGAACGAAGCCGCCATCAACGCGCACCTCGAAAATAACTGGGCCGTAGTTGCCGAGGCCATACAAACCATTTTACGCCGCGAGGGATATCCTAATCCTTATGAAGCGTTGAAAGAGTTGACACGTACCAATACGCAAGTAAACGCGGCTACTATCGCTGAGTTTGTAGGAAGTTTGGATGTGAGTGATGCGGTTAAAAATGAGATTAAAGGGATAACACCGTTGAATTATACGGGAATTTGATAGATGTGCAGGTGTGCGAATATGCAGATGTGCAGATGCCAAAACAGTTATATTTAAGGTTTACAACTAATCATGAAAAGGAGCCTGCTTATCTTATTAACCCTATTGTTAACCATAACAGCTAAAGGGCAGTACCAAGAAATTCCTTTACAATTTCGTAATTATCCATTTGATTTCCGAAACTTAGAAGAATTTTCAGCCAGCATGGATCCATCCGATTCATTGAAACCATTTTTTCAGGACAATAAGTTTCACTATTTAAATACGCATTCAAAAAAGGTTTTAAGCCAACAATTTGACGTTGCTTATCCTTATTATAAACAATATGCCGTAGTAAAACAAAACGGAAAATACGGCATAATTAACAGGAACGGTGAATTTGTTGTGCAACCAATTTATTGGGATTTCTTGATAGATGATAACGAGATCACACTTGAAATGGTAAATATCAGTAGACAGCAAGATATTAGTAAACAGTTTGATATGTTATCAGGAAAATTAACTGACTACATATTTTCTGAGAATGTACCTATGTTTGGTAACGATCACGCTTATAAAGAAGGAAAAAAATATGGGGTCATTTTCGACAAAGGTGCAACAATACAACCCATTTTCGATACTGTAATATCGATTAATAATGACTTTGCGATTGGTAAAAGATCGGGAAAATACGGAGCAATAAATAGTTTAGGGATAGTAGAAATCCCATTTGTTTATGAAAATGTTTTCTATTTATTTACACCTTATTGTGCATTTAAAAATGGAAATGAATGGTCTTATTTTAAAAATTTAAAGCTATTGTTCAGTACAAAAATGCAACCTACTGATTTAACAAAAAACAAACTCATTTTTAAGAAAGGTAATTATTATAATTATTTTGATGAAACAGGACGTGTGATGCTAACCGCAGATTACAATTGGATATCAGACAATAGTTGTATCGCCATTAATAAACACAACCAATTGGTGTTTTTGGATAACAATAAAGAATTTGTTTATTACACTTATCCTTCTAAATAAGATTAAAACCTATTAAAAATTTGTAGGTCATTCACCTGTCATAACTATCCGACTATTGGTTTTAAATCAAAATCCTGCATACATTTGTTTGATAATATTTAAAGCAGATATAAAATGAATATCAACGTATATACCGAAGCTACCCCCAACCCGGCAACACAAAAGTTTATTGTAAACAAGTTGCTGATTAACGGTAGCGCCGATTTTGCCACTAAGGAAGCAGCCGAGAAATCGCCTTTTGCTAAAGAATTATATAAGTTTTCGTTCGTTAACGGTGTGTTTTTTGCCAGCAACTTTGTTACGGTTACCAAAACCGAAGGCAGCGATTGGGACGACCTGTTGCCTATTTTAAAAGAGTTTGTTAAAGGTGCTGTTGAAAGCGAATTAGCCGTACAACTGGAAGAACAACCCGAAGCCGGTGATTTTGAAGGCAGCGATATCGAAGTAAAAATTCAGCAAATACTGCACGATTATGTACGCCCGGCTGTCGAATCGGATGGTGGTGCTATTACCTATAAATCGTACGACGAAGGTAAGGTTACTGTTGAGCTAAGAGGCTCATGTAGCGGCTGCCCATCATCAACTGTTACGCTAAAAGCAGGTATCGAAAGCTTACTGAAACGTATGGTGCCTGAAGTTACCGAAGTGGTATCTGAAGCATTATAAGAGATTTCACTCTTAGGATTTCACCGATTTTTATATTGATTGCACCGATTATTGAATAAGTAATCGGTGTAATCATTTCAATAGCATCGGTGTAATCACACAAAATACTTCTGTATCGCCGTCAGCATCTCTCCTGTAATCTTCCCATTGGTGGCCAGCAGCTCACGGGTATCCATTACTTCATTGCCGCCTTTAAAGTTTACTACGTCACCACCGGCTTGTTTTACAATGAGTATACCTGCGGCAACATCCCAGGCGTTAAGGTTATATTCGTAAAAGGCATCAAAGCGGCCGCAGGCGGTATAGGCTAAATCAACCGCTGCCGAGCCCAAGCGGCGCAGGCCGTGTGAGACGCGCATCAACTCGGTAAATAATTCGATATATTCAGCCTGTTTCTCAAAATTATAATACGGGAAGCCGGTAGCCAAAAGGCTTTTTGCGATGGTGGGGTTATCGCTTACCTTAATTTCGTGCCCGTTTAGGTATGCTGCAGAATCTTTCCAGGCGTAAAAACATTCATCCTGATTTACTTCATATACTACGCCTGCAACCAGCTCGTCGTATTCCTTTAATGCAATACTTACCGAAAATACGGGCAGCCCATGTATAAAATTGGTGGTGCCATCCAGCGGGTCGATGATCCAGTTAAAGCGCTCACCTGTTTTAGTTATGGTTTTTTCTTCGGTGATGAAGCCCGCCTCAGGCAGTATCTTTTCCAGGCCCGCAACTATCATTTGCTCGGCAGTTTTATCAACGTACGATACCAGGTCGTTTAAACCTTTGTATTCAATTTTGGCAGGATCGAATGATTTGCGCTGCTCGCGGATAAACGCGCCGGCCTGCTTGGCTACATCA
>Ga0302309_10002027_pt1 | contig 17412 bp, 10 predicted proteins | sample III_Palsa_N1_1_FD_200453 | JGI IMG/M metagenome (GOLD analysis project Ga0302309, IMG submission 200453) | Peat permafrost microbial communities from Stordalen Mire near Abisko, Sweden - III_Palsa_N1_1 | ecosystem: Environmental > Terrestrial > Soil > Palsa > Peat permafrost | place: Sweden... | reverse complement strand
AGCGCCTAAATCGGTACAGCTTGGGATTAGGTTTATAGATGAAACTGTACCAGCTTCGGAAGCCGTGTATGAATAGGTATTCGGACTAAATGTTTGATCTAACGCGCCCGGGCTTATAGTAATGTTGCTGAGGTTACTATTTGTAAGCGTTGTAGTAAAGGTATAATTTTTAGTTTGTGTGCCATCGGCCGAAGTTACCGCAACATTGAAAACAGTATTGTTATCTGCAGGATAACCCTGGTCTGCAATAGGGCTTCCGTTAACTGTTATAGTGGCTGTCGGGTCAAATGTACTGGCAGTTATATAAACGGTTGATGCGGAATTTATCCCAACAAAATAACTGGTTCTGCTATCGGTAAGCGGCGCTGATAACGCACCGCTACTAATGCTAAAGCTTGAAAGATTTAAGGTGTGGCGGAATAAGTTAACGGTATATGTTTGTTGGGTAAAACCATTTTGGGCTATAACGGTAGCACTGATGGTATTGGCCCCATCGACTAAATTTATCGGCTGTGTACCGATATTTTGCGCCGCAGCCACGCCGTTTACAGTAAGCGTTGCATTATTATCGGCAGCGGCTGCTGTTACTACTGTCGAGGCTACTGTACTATCCACATCTGCCGTATAATTTAACTGGCCGCTGTTAAAGGCTGGTACTAAAGTAACATTGCTTAAGCCTAAAGTTGATAAAGTATCGTTACCGGATAATGGCCTGGTTGCATTAAAGGTATAGGTATAATTAGTTGTACCATCCTCTGCTGTAACAGCAACCGTATAGGTGTTAATCGTTCCGGCTGTTAATGGTATTGGGGCCGATGTATCGCCCGGCGTTAATGTAACCCCGTTTACTTTAAATGTTTGCCCCGCGTTGTTTACGGGGGTTATGGTATCATAAGTTGCCCAGTAAGGGGCAGTGTAATTAACTACATCGCTTGTACCGGGTGTTGTGTTAGTAAGAATGAAATAATTATTTGGGGCTATTGAAGTAACGTGCACAGCTAACGCTACACTATTATTGGCAGGGCGGGTAATAGTAATTGTATAGGTTTTCATGGTTGTGCCGTCTTCTGCGGTTACAACTATAGGGATAACGTTACTGCCCGGGTTTATAGTTACCGTAGCATAGCCGGTGCTGTCTAACGGTAAACCATTTACCGTTGCTTTTGAATTATCAGGGGGCAGGGCCGGCAAAATGATAATACTTGTTACAGTAGCAGGCACCGTAGCGGTGTAATTGGTTGTATTGGGATCAAATGGTTGGTCAAAAGTGATTGCATTTCCGGGGTAACTTGCATTAAAGTAACTTAAATCCGCATTTGTATCATAAGCCTGGAAAGCGTTTACGGTATAAGTTTGCTGTGTAGTACCATCCTGCGCGGTTACAACAACGGTTATTAAATTTGGCCCCGATTTAAGGCGTACGCCCACTCCCTGAAAGTCTGTTGACGGGGTGCCATTAACCGTAACTGTTTCAAGAGAATTAGTTGTAGTTGGTATTACATGCATAAAGTCCGCATCTATTGGCAGGGTAATATTGTAGGAAGTTGTACCCGGCGAAAAAGGAGTTGTAAACGCTCCGTAATCAGTAGTGAGGTTTGAGAGCGAAGCATCAGGTGATGCCTGCTGCACGGTAATATTTTGCGTGGTACTGCCGCCGCCGCCTTCGTTGTAAGCGGTAACGGTATAAGTTGTTGTGCCTGTTACCGTAGTAGGCGTACCGCTTATTATACCGGTATTATTATCAATAGTTAAACCGGCAGGCAGCGCAGGCGTTACAAAAAAGCCCCCTGTGGTATCAACCCCGTCGCCTGGCGCAACTACACCTGTAATAGTTGGCGTAAGTGAAGTTATAGGCAGGTTGGTATAAAAAGTCTGATTTCCGGCAGGGTAACTAATTGCTGGCGGCGCTATTTTACGGTGAACCGTTACCGTGTAAGTGCCGGTATTGCCATTATCGGCAGTAACTGTTACCGGGATAACATTGTCACCCTCGTTTAAAGATATTTGCTGAGAAGCAACACCGCTGGTTGTGGCATTACCTTGTACAGTTAACGTTGCATACTTGCTGGATAGGGTTGGGGTAAGGGTAATGCTGCTTGTATTGTTGTATACAGGTACGGTATAGGTAAAAGTAGTTTTATTAAATACCGGTGTTAAAATACCCGCGCTAAGTGTTAAGGCAGATAAGGTAGTATCGGCGCTTGGCGTTTTTATATTTAACTGCGTGTTGGCAGAAGCACCCGCGTTATAGGCAGTTACCGTGTAAGTTGTTGCAAGTGTCCTTTGTATTGGGGTGCCGCTTATATTCCCGCTGGCATAATCAAAGCTTAAGCCTTTAGGTAATGGCTTGCTGATAAAATAGCCGCCAACAGGGCTCAACTCCTGCACCAGGTTTGGATCGCGGGATGCAACATACATATCACCGGCCAAATCAACAGCCATGCCAATAACCCTGCGGTTTACTATAAGGGTTGGTGTACATGGAACTGCCGCATTCAATTTATAAACGGCGCCTACGTTGCCATTTGCATTTGGGTCATTCACATATATATTGCCCGAGGCATCAGCAGTTACGCCATCGGGATAACTGTAATAAGCGCACAGCTTAAACGGCATGCCGCCATATACCGTGCCGCCGTTGGTAGATATGGTTGCGCCGGGAGATGCCGGCGGGGGTATTTGGGTTATCTGTGGTACGTTAGCGTCGGTCACATACACATTGCCTGTGCCATCAACCGCTATACCATTAAGGGCGATAAACGATGTTGATCCATCAGAGCTATTGGCATATACCTTAGTAGCGCTTCTATCGGCAGGTATCAAAATAACATTATGATTGCTGTAATCTGTTACAAACACATTGCCCTTTGCATCAGCGGCTACAGAACTAGGGTAGCTAAAGCTATAGTCGGTTGCCAGTTGAACAGGTGTATCTGAGCCTGCCGGTATTTCATAAACTTTTTTGGTGGAATAATCGGCTATGTAAAGGTTCCCCAATGAATCAAGGGCCACCGATACCGGAGCGCTAAAAGGGCTTGAACCGCCGCCCAGGCCAACCGGTACCGATGTGCCATTGGGCGAAACTTTTAGAACATTGCCGCCGGTAGGGTTTGGCACATATAAAGTACCATCGTGCCCAACAGCTAACTGGCTGGGTATGTTATATCCTGAACCTATGCTTGCTTGTTTTACGGTATAAACACCATAAGGATCTACATTACTGTTTGCCGGTGAAAGGGTGGTAATAGCCGACCCAACACTATAGCTTTGAGGGGTGGCGTAACTGATAACAGGCGAAATTGGGGTCCTTGTTACTGTAAGTTTATAAGTGATATTTGTACTGCCATCTGACGAGGCTACTACAATGTTGAATACATTATTATTAACCGCCAGGGGCTCGTTAATTGGTGACGCGTAAGGCGCCGCCGTGCCGTTAATAGTAACCGTTGCCGATAAATCATGGGCTACTGGTGTAATATTAATTGAGCTTACAGTGTTTGCAACGGTTTGGGTATAAGTTGTTGTGCCCGACACAAAAGCGGGGCTAACCGCGCCATTGTTTACCAATAAATTTGATAAAGTAGCATCGGCAGATATTACGCCTATATGTAATGTGGCTGTAGCATAATTTGTTGTGCCGTCATACCCGATAACAGTATAATTTTTTGCAGGAAAGCCCGTTGTTGGTGTGCCTTCTATGCTTTGAAAAAAAGTATCAAAGTTCAAGCCCGGAGGCAAACCACTGATGAAAAGCCCGGTGTTGGGGCTAACACGCTCAACAAACCCGTGATCGCCATTGGTAACATATACATTGTCAATAGAATCAACAGCAATAGAAATGTTCGAGCCAAGTTGAACAGCTACAGTAGTTTGGATACCGGTTGCTACTTCGAACATTATAACGGTGGCCTGGTCCTGTGTACCGGTTTGGTTACCAACAAATATGTTGCCGCCACCATCAACCGCTATACCGTTTGCTGTAGTAATTAGACTTGAGCCAAAATTAGCAGGACTGTTAGAGCCCGCAACTAATTTATAAGCCTTCCCGCTATCGGTATAATATAAATTATCGTTAATATCAACCGCTATATCTACAGGGTTGCCCCCGCTTAGGCGGGTAATAGTGCTATCCGAGCCAGCCAATATTTCCATAATACCATTACTACAGGTAACAAATATATTGCCTGCAGCATCTACGGCTACGCCACGCGGAGAAACTAAGCCTTTACCGCGCTCGGCACTAGTATTATTAGCATAGCGTTCGTGTATTGTTGAATTTGATGCAGATGCAACAAAAAGATCGCCTTGTGTATCTGCCGTTATCGCAGAAATTGGGTTTGTAGGATAAGTAATATTATTAGTAGTCGTCCCTCCGTTTGTAACAGCGCCTATCGAGGTACCGGATGCAACATACACTATACCATTACCATCAATAGCTACAGCAGTAGGATCGGTTAAACCATACGAGAACCCGTTATACCAAATTCCCTGCTGGCCAAATGATATGTTAGCAGATATATTGTCGGCGGTTGGCGTGAGCGCTGTTATGGCTGTGCCTGCCGTATAAGTTTGCGTGGTGTTGCTATAAGTTAATATTGGAGTAGTTTGCGCGAGGCTTTGACGGGATGCCCCCACTAAAACCAAAATTGTTAAAAATAATTTGGCGATACGCCCGTTTAAGGTTAAACCTGCTGCATTAAAGAGCATACGCAAGGAGGGTAAATTTTTTACCATAGTTGTAAATAATTAAGTATTACTATAAATAGGGAGCTGTTAAGCACAAAAATACCTGTTAGATATTAACGAGTTGGGGGACAAATGAGGGACAAATTATGAAGCGGCAATTAAAAAGAAGGTTTCGGCTACAGGTAAAGGCATGGTGCATACCAATGCTTTTACGCTACACTGTTTCAATGTTTTAAGTACAATCGTATCAATCAATCAGGGCGAAGTAAATGTAATACCATTAATACATTTATTGAAATTTAATTTACTCACAATCAGTGATTTACTAAATGTGCTTTATGATAAGAATATTAACTATAATATATTAATATATTCTTATAGATTAATATATTATAGTCATAAAGATATATTACATTAAATTATAAGTAATTATTGCTTTGTGTAATTTCCACTATCACTGTCAAAGAATTTACTCCAGGCAAATTACGGCGCATAAATCCGGGAAAGTAATTTTTCCGCTACGAAATTTAATTGTCTTTCGGGCAATAAGTTGCAAGCTTTAATTGGTCAAATACGGTACTCCGGAATGGATGAGATAAGTTTTTTAGTGTACTCTTCTTTGGGATTATTGTAAACATCGTCAGGGTATCCTGTTTCAATAATCCGGCCTTTGTTCATTACCATCATCCGGTCGGATATGTGTTTGATTACTGCCAAATCATGCGAGATGAATATGTAGGTGAGGTTTAGTTCCTCCTGTAATTCGCGCAGCAAATTAAGCACCTGCGCCTGTACCGAAACATCCAATGCCGATACCGATTCGTCACAAATTATAAACTTAGGCTGTAAGGCCAGTGCCCGTGCAATAACAATACGCTGCCTTTGCCCGCCCGAAAACTCATGCGGGTAACGGTTAAAGTGTTCGGGTAACAGGTTTACGCGCTCAAGTAACTCTAAAACCTTTTGTTTGCGCTGCTTATCGTTATCATAAAGGTGGTGCACCTGCAAAGGTTCCATAATGGCATCACCAACCGTTAAGCGGGGGTTTAGCGATGAGTAGGGGTCCTGGAAAATAATCTGCATATCGCGGCGCATATCCCGCATGGCATTTTCATCAAGCTTTAGTAAATCCGTATCGCTAAAACTGATATTGCCCGATGTTGGTTCAATCAAACGCAATATACTCCTGCCCAATGTTGTTTTTCCAGAGCCTGACTCGCCAACAAGTCCCAACGTTTCGCCGGGGTAAACATCAAAGCTAACCTGGTTTACCGCCTTTAATACTTTTTTTGATTTGTTAAATAAACCCGAGCCAATAGGGTACCAGGTATTTAAGCCTTCTACTTTCAAAATAGGCTGCTGACTATATAGTGTCTTTTTTCGTTCTTCCAATTCTCCCGCAGGGTAACTATACCGCTCCCTGATGCTTTTTACGGATAACGACTTATCATTATCTAAAAAATCAGCGATAACCGGCAGTTTCTTCAAACGGTAAGCAGGCGAGGGGCGGCAGGCCAGTAAACCGCGCGTATACGGGTGTTTGGGGTGGGCAAATAATTCGGCAACGCTTGCTTCTTCAACAATTTCACCTTTGTACATTACCAAAACACGGTCGGCAATTTCGCCAATCACACCCAAATCATGCGATATAAATACCAGGCTCATATTGCGTTCGGCCTTTAGCTTTAATAATAATTGAATGATGGTTTGTTGTACGGTTACATCCAGCGCGGTGGTAGGCTCGTCGGCTATCAGTATCTCGGGATTGCAGGATAGCGCCATGGCTATCATTACCCTTTGCTTTTGTCCGCCGGATATTTGGTGCGGGTAACTGTTGAAGATTAAATCGGGGTTAGGTAATTGTACTTCGTTAAAAAGCTCAATAGTCCGCTTTTTTGCTTCAGCTTTGTTTAGCTTCAGGTGTAACTGTATGGCCTCAGTTACCTGGTAACCACACCTAAATACCGGGTTAAGCGAAGTCATGGGTTCCTGGAAAATCATGGCGATACGGCTGCCGCGTATTTCGCGCATTTGCTTTTCGGGTAAATCGAACAGGCTGGTATCATTAAACAATACGCTGCCGCTAATAACTGCCTGTTTTTCATCCAGCAAACGCATAATGGCCAGTGAAGTAACCGATTTACCCGAACCCGATTCACCTACAATACCAATGGTTTCGCCTTTATTTAGTTGGAAGGATATGTTTTTAACGGCATCAAATAAGCCGTTTTGGGTTTTAAATTGAATATGGAGATTATCAACCTTAAGTATCATTGGCCCACAATGGTTATGCAATCATCCGCAATTAAATCTTCGCCACGATAACGCCTTAACAGTTGGGCGGTGGCTATTACGTCTTTTTGGCAGTAGGTACAAATGCGCGGCAAATCCTGCTCGTTCCAGTACACGTGACCAACCTGGCTGCCGTCGATATCATCCTTGGGGGTGGGGATATCAAAAATGGCGGTGAGTAAACTTAGCGAGGTATAATTTTTATAATCACCAAACTTCCATAGCTCCATGGTATCCAAATGGTTTATTTCCCAGGGGCGTTTACCCGCCATTTCCAGCTGCACCGGCATTTTTAAACCGTTAACCAGCATACGGCGACAGATATAAGGGAAATCAAACTCCTTACCGTTATGCGCGCAAAGGATCAGGCTGCTTGGCTGACTGGCCAATAAGGCCGAAAACTCCTCCAGCAATTCCTTTTCATCATGCGAAGCAAAGGACTTAACCCTTAACCCAACACGCTTGCCATTGCTGAATATGCCAACCGAAATACAGATAATTTTGCCAAACTCGGCCCAAATGCCCGCGCGTTCGTAAAAGTTTTCGGCGGTTTCGTCCTTGCGCTGGTATTGCGTTTTGGCATCCCACAGTTTTTGAAAATGCTCCGGCACTTCAGCATGGTTGCTGTATTGCGGCACGGTTTCAATATCCAGTACCATCAGGTTATGCAGGTCGTATTGTTCGAGCATGGGGATGAGTGTTTGTTATTACCTTAATGTCATCTCGAACGCTAGTGAGAGATCTTTTCGAACATGCCCGCAGTTTGAACGCCGGTTAAGATTTCTCACTATTGTTCGAAATGACAATTAGCATAAATATAAAACAGTAATTTATAATATCATCACACCCGGCTTATTTAAAACCGGTATTTTGATAAAGTTTACATCGATAATACTTTCGGGCAAAAAAATAAACTTCTTATCGAATATGTTTTTGCCGATGTAATAACTAAGCCAGTATTCATTATTAAGGCCGAAGGTTTGCTCGTCAATAGGTTCAACCAACACGTACGCGCCACCATTAACCAGCGGGAACATGTGCCTTAATGTAGATGTTTTTACCTTTTCGCCGTCCTTCTCGCCATAACCCTTGGAGGTAATCAATACGTTCTCTATAGGTTCCTTTTTAAGATTGATAAGATAAACGTACCACAACTTGCTTTCGGCGCTTTCTTTTTCGAGTGCTACGGCTATGGCAATATCGGTGACTGTATTTTCGGGGAGGTCTTTAATCATTGTTAGTTGATTGGGTTAGATTAAGTTGGATTGAGTTGATTAAGTTATAACCATTCACCTAATCAACTCAATCAACCACTCACTTTTTCTTAGCAAACTTCTTACCGCCTTTTTTGGGCGCTGCATCTGAGGCAGCAGCCAGGGCCTTAACCTGTTCAAAAGTTAGGGTAAGCGGATCGGTTACATCCTTTGGTATCTTAACGTTTTGCTTACCGAACTCGATATACGGGCCCCAGCGGCCATTCAATACCTTAACGGTTGGGTCTTCATCAAAAGCTTTAATCAGCTTTTCAGCGTCTTTCTTGCGTTTTTCTATAATCAGCTCAATGGCGCGCTCTTCGGTAAGGTCAAGCGGATCAATGTCTTTGGGTAACGAATAAAACGCGCTGTTATGCCTTACATAAGGGCCAAACTTGCCAATGGCAACCGTCATATCCTTATCTTCAAACGTACCCACGTTTTTAGGTAGTTTAAACAGTTCTAAGGCATCTTCCAGTTTTATCGTCTCAATGCTTTGGCCGTTGCGTAGGCTGGCATACAGCGGCTTTTCAGGCTCTGCTTCGGTGGCGTTTTCCCCAACCTGTACAAATGGGCCGTACCGGCCAATACGCACCGAAACTTTTTTACCGCTTACGGGGTGTACGCCCAAATCGCGTTCGCCGGTTGCTTTGTCGGCAGTTTCTATGGTGCTTTGTACATCTTTATGAAAAGGGTCATAAAACGCGCGGATCATATCAGTCCATTCTTTTAAGCCCTGGGCAATCTCGTCGAACTGTTTTTCAACACTGGCAGTAAAGTTAAAATCAACAATGCCTTTAAAATAAAGCACCAGGAAATCATTTACAACCGAGCCAATATCTGTTGGGAATAGCTTGCCCTTTTCGGCGCCTGTGTTTTCGGTTTTTTGTTCTTTAACAATATCGCCACCTTTCAAGGTTAATACCCTGAAAGCTCTTTGCCTGCCTTCGCGCTCTTCCTTAACTACATAACCGCGGTTTTGTATGGTTGATATGGTAGGGGCGTAGGTTGATGGCCTGCCGATACCCAATTCTTCTAATTTCTTAACCAAACTTGCTTCAGTATACCTTGCCGGCGGGCGCGAAAAACGTTCGGTTGCCGACATTTCCTGCAATGCCAAACGCTGGCCCTTGGTTAAAGGCGGCAGCATGGCATTTTCGCCGTCCTGCTGCGGTTCGTCCTCATCATCGTTCGATTCGAGGTAAACTTTCAGGAAACCGTCAAACTTCATCACCTCGCCATTGGCAATCAGTTCCTCTTTACGGGTTGATATGCTGATTTTTGCCGTGGTTTTCTCAAAAGCGGCTTCACTCATTTGCGAGGCAATGGCGCGTTTCCAAATCAATTCGTACAAACGCTTTTCGGTGCCATCGGTGCCGATGGTATGCTGATTGAAATACGTAGGGCGTATGGCCTCATGCGCTTCCTGCGCACCAGCGCTTTTAGTTTTATACTTGCGTTGCTGATGATATTTATCCCCAAAGGCCGATACAATTTCCTCTGCCGCTGCATTTAAAGCGGTATCAGATAAATTAACACTATCGGTACGCATATAAGTGATATGCCCCGCTTCGTACAGCTTTTGCGCCACCTGCATGGTACGTGCCACCGAGTAACCCAACTTACGACTGGCTTCCTGCTGTAAGGTTGATGTGGTAAATGGTGCTGCCGGACTGCGCTTGGTAGGGCGGGTATCCAGCGATTTTATATCGAAATCAGCCGCTATGCAATCCTGCAGAAACTTTTCGGCATCATCCTGTTGTGCAAAGCGTTCGGATAATTCGGCTTTAAAAGCTTCTTTCCCTTTGCCGAATATGGCCACTATTTTAAAGGCGGCTTCTGATGTAAACTTATTAACCTCACGTTCCCTGTCAACTATCAGCCTTACCGCTACGGATTGTACGCGACCAGCCGAAAGCGATGGCTTTACCTTTTTCCACAAAACAGGGGAGAGCTCAAAACCCACCAGCCTGTCTAATACACGGCGTGCCTGTTGTGCGTAAACCAGGTTATAATCTATTTTACGCGGGTTTTCAATAGCGCGCATAATAGCGGGCTTGGTTATTTCATGGAAAACTATGCGTTTGGTGTTGGCTTCTTTTAAGCCTAAAGTTTCAAACAAATGCCATGATATGGCTTCACCCTCGCGGTCCTCGTCCGATGCCAGCCAAACCATATCGGCTTCTTTAGCTAATTTCTTCAGGTCGCTCACTACCTGCTTTTTATCGGCAGGTACCTCATATTTTTGTTCGAAATTATGGGCTATATCAATGGCATCTTCCGATTTAATTAAATCACGTATATGGCCATAACTCGATTTTACCGTAAAGTCTTTACCCAGGTATCCTTCTATGGTTTTGGCTTTCGCCGGTGATTCAACAATTAATAGGTTTTTTGCCATTTAAGCGATTATTTTTTGCAAATAAAGGATAAAAATGTGGAAATGAATAAAGTTGATTGGTTTATTAAGTTGATTGGGTTAGATTGAGTTGGATTTAGTTGATTGAGTTTATTGGGTTGGATTTAGTTAATTGGGTTGAGAAAAAGCGCCTTATCAGTTAATTTTCAATGAGTTAAAATCAAGCAATCGCTTTAATTAACTTAATCAACTAAATCCAACTCAATCTAACCTAATCAACTCAACCCCCAAAATTATATCAAAAATCCACCGCCCAGCAGGTCGTTCCCTTCGTAAAACACAGCCGATTGCCCAGGCGCTATGCCCGAAACATTATGAAGGAAATCAACTTTCATGTGTTCGCCCATTTGTACTATGCTGCTTTGCATACCTGCATCCTTATACCGTATTTTGGTGATGGCCTCCATAGGCTCGGTAATAGTTTCGTACTTAATCAGGTTAAGGTTTTTAACCCAGGCTTCTTTGCGTTCCAGTTCGTTTTCGGTGCCTAACACAACGGTATTGGTTGCAGGGTCGATATAGGTTACAAACATCGGGTGACCCAAGGCAATGCCCAAGCCACGGCGCTGGCCAATGGTATAAAAAGGATAACCATTATGCTTGCCAACCACGGTGCCATCGGTTAAAACAAAATTACCGCCGGCAACACGTTCGTCCAGGTCTTCCACCTTATTGCGTAAAAAGGCGCGGTAATCGTTATCGGGCACAAAGCATATTTCGTAGCTTTCGCTTTTGCCGGCAAGTTCAACCTGGCCCATATCTATAGCCATTTGCCTTATTTCGGGTTTGGAGAAACTGCCTAAAGGGAATTTTGTACGCGCCAGGTTTTTTTGTGATACACCCCAAAGCACATACGACTGATCTTTATTCTCATCCTTGCCTTTTGATATCACATACCTGCCGTTATCCTGCTGGCGGATATTGGCGTAGTGCCCTGTGGCAATAAATTCACAATCAAGTTTATCGGCGCGTTTAAGCAAAGCTTCCCATTTAATGTGGGTATTACACAAAACGCATGGGTTAGGAGTGCGGCCTGCAAGGTATTCATCAACAAAATTATCAATCACAAAATCGCCAAACTCGCTGCGGATATCCAATATATAATGCGGGAAGCCATAGCCAACAGCCAAAGCGCGGGCATCGTTAATGCTATCCAGACTGCAGCAGCCGGTTTCTTTGGAGTTAGTGCCCGATGAGGCATAGTCCCAGGTTTTCATGGTAAGGCCAATAACCTCGTAGCCCTGCTCATGCAGCATTACTGCCGCCACCGAACTATCAACGCCACCGCTCATTGCCACTAATATCCTGCCGTGCTTACTCATATTGGCTGCAAAGATACATTATTGTGCTTTAGGTTGATAACGGCTTGGGTCAGGGGAGGGTAAGAATTTAATTTGAAGATGTGGTAATTTGAAGATGTGTTAATTTGAAGATTTGAAAATGGGTTTATTGGGATGGTTTATCTATTTTTTGCGTTATAAATTTAATAATGCTTTAAAAAACAGCATTAACTTTTAGTTAATAGATATTTATAATCAGTGCTATGTAACCGCTAACTAAATAAGTGCTTTAATTGTTAAAGTCTTTCTAATATTTATTAAAAATAATGTCATTTCGAACCTGCAAGAGTTGGGAAAGAGCGCAGAGCAGGTGAGAAAACTTTTCAAACATGCAATGCGGGGATGCGCGGCAGTGATGCATTCGAAAAGTTTTCTCCTCGCGCCCTGCACTATTCCTGCGCCTGCTCGTCGAAATGACAGGACTTTTTATTTTGATTATTAAGTTTGCGGCCTATCCGGCTTTAGCCAAAATAGCCCGCAGAAGGTCAAATATATAAAAGACCGGTTTAAACAGTTTAAAGCTGGTTTTTAGATTTTGGCAATGGGTGATGTTTGCCTTTTATTGCAATTATCACATCAAAACAAATCAATTGTTAATTATATGAATAACAGATTATTAGTTCGTTAAAAATTTGATAAAAACGTGGGTATGAGGTGCAATATACCCATTCACCTATATATTTGATGCCACCAAACTAACCAAATGAAATCTATTAGTGAGATGCCAATTGAGCAAAAGCTACAGCGCGCAATTATCATTGCCCTGGGTTTAATCGCTGTGTTGGATTACCTGGTGTAATACCAATCACAAACTAATGAAATAAGGCGCATTAACCAATGGCGCCTTTTTTTTGCCTTAAAATTTACGGATTGCGGGTTTGGCCTTCGCCTTTAACTATCCATTTATAGCTGGTTAGCTCATTTAAGCCCATTGGGCCACGGGCGTGAAGCTTTTGGGTGCTGATGCCTATTTCGGCGCCTAAACCAAATTGCGCGCCGTCTGTAAACGCTGTAGAGGCATTGGCGTAAACTGCAGCTGCATCAACACGATTTAAGAATTCGGCAATGTGTTGTTCGTTCTCGGATATAATGGCCTCGCTGTGTTTTGAGCTATATTGGGCAATGTGATCTAAGGCTTCATCCAAACTATCTACCGTTTTTATGGCCATTTTTAAGGATAAAAATTCGGTGCCAAAGTGCTCAGGCTCGGCATGTTTTAAAAGTGCTGCGGGATAATGGCCTTTTAATGCAGTATACGATTGCTCATCGGCAAATAACTCAACTTCTTTTTCGGCAAGTTTGGCAGCAATTGTATTCAAATCCTTTAAACGACTGCTGTGGATAATTAAACAATCCAGTGCATTGCATACGCTGACGCGGCGGGTTTTGGCGTTGAAGATAATTTCGGCGCCTTTTTGCAGATCGGCGGTTTCATCAAAATAGGTGTGTACAATGCCGGCGCCGGTTTCAATTACCGGTACTTTGCTGTTGTTACGCACGTAGTTTATTAACGATTGGCTGCCGCGCGGTATTAGTACATCCACATAATCCCGGGCGTTTAATAAAGCCTCGGTGGCTTCACGCTCAACAGGCAATAGGATGACGGTGTTTATATCGATATTATGCTTTTTAAGCACACTATGAATCACATTAATAATAGCCCTGTTGCTAAAATCAGCATCACTGCCGCCTTTTAATACGCATATATTGCCTGTTTTAAAGCAAAGCGCAAATACATCGAAGGTAACGTTTGGCCGTGCCTCGTAAATAACCCCAACCACGCCCAGCGGTACGCGGATTTTTGAGATGCGCAAACCATTTGGACGCTCAGTTTCCGAAAGTACTTCACCCAGCGGGTTATCCAGTTTTGCTACGTTAAGGATATCGTTGGCAATATCCTGTATGCGCGCCGCAGTTAGTTTTAGGCGGTCGTATTTTGGGTCGGATGTATCCATCCGGTCAAGGTCTTTTTGATTTTCCTGTAATAGGGTATTGGTTTGGGCAACAGTTTCCGAAGCCAGGTCTTCCAGCACCCGGTTTATTTGGGCAGGGGCAAGGTTTAACTTGCGACCGGCCAGTAGCGCGTTTTTAAAATAAACGGTGTAATCTGTTGTCGCTGTTATCATTGTAAATAAAGATAATCATAATGTACCAGTGGTTTCTGGTTTTTTTGGCCGATTTTTTCTTTGGCCTTATCTGCACTGTATTCGGCAATGCCCAGGCCGACTAATTTATCGCCTTCATCAACCAGTTTAATGATATCGCCTTTTTTAAACTCAGATAAAATATCAACCAAACCCACGGGCAGCAAGCTCACGGCTTTGTGCGAGGTAAGCGCCGTTTTGGCGCCATCGTTAATTTGTACTACGCCTGTGGCATAATTTTCGGCATGTGCCAGCCACTTCTTTTTGCCTGATGCGGTTTTGTTGGGAATAAAGCGGGTATGTTCTACCTTATTTTCCAACACATCGTTTAAAATATTATCCTTAGTGCCATTAGCTATATGCACTGCTATGCCCAGCGCGGCTATTTTTTGCGCCATGTTAGATTTGGTAATCATGCCGCCGCGGCCAAACTGCGATTTTCCTGAACTGATAAAGGACGAAAAATCAATGGTTTCGCCATTAATCTCTTTGATTACGGTGGTGGTATCCAATAGGGGGTTACCGTTATAAATGCCATTCACATTGGTAAGGATAATTAGCGCCTGCGCGTTCATCATGGAGGCGATGAGGCCGGCCAGTTCATCGTTATCGGTAAACATCAGTTCGGTAACCGATACCACATCATTTTCGTTTACTACGGGTATAACATCATGCTGTAACAATAGGCCGAGGCAGTTTTTCATGTTGAGGTAATGCATCCTGTCCCTGAAATCTTCCTTGGTAACCAATACCTGCGAGCACAGTATTTTGTATTGTTCGAAAAGTTGTGCGTAAGTATTAATGAGTTTAACCTGGCCGATAGAAGCTAACAATTGCCGGGTTGCAACAGCATCATATTTCTCGGAAATAGTTATTAAACTCCGGCCCGATGCAACTGCGCCTGATGAAACCAGTATCACTTCTTTACCCTGTTTTTTTATCGCCGCAATTTGTTCAACCAGGTGGCCAATACGTTTTACATCGGGCAGGCCATCGCTTTGGGTTAAAACGTTGGAGCCAATTTTTATAACTATCCTGTTGTAATTAAAGGGCATTTTGTAGTATATATTACATTAAAATCATGTAAAAATATACATATTAAAGCAAAAAAGCGTCATTTTAATTAAAAATGACGCTTTTGTAGTTTATAATTGGTTGGTTATTATCAAAAGTAATAATAATTGATTAATAATTAACAAAAAATAGAAATAAATTATATTTTAATGTCTTTTTACTTAAAAAATATATCTTTTATACTATATATCCCTTAACATATTCCTGGGTTAATTTCTCCTTTGGGTTGTGTAAAAGCTCCTTTGTTGGCCCGTACTCAATAATCTCACCCATATAAACAAATATGATATAATCGGATACACGGGCGGCCTGGCGCAGTATGTGGGTAACCAAAACTATCGAATATTTTTCCTTTAACTCTATAAACAGGTTTTCGATAATATTGGTCGATACCGGGTCGAGCGCTGAGGTTGATTCATCGCCCAAAATAATCTCGGGGTTAACGGCAAGTCCGCGCGCGAGGCATAAACGTTGCTGCTGACCGATTGATAACCGGGTTGCCGATGCGTTTAAACGGTCTTTAACTTCTCCCCACAAACCGGTAGCCCTTAGTTGCTGCTCAACCAAAATATCAAGGTCTTTCTTTTTAGGGTTGCCATGGATACGCGGCCCGTAAGCCACATTATCATAAATAGACATAGGCAGCGGGTAAGGGCGTTGCGATAATAAACCCATTTTTTTGCGGATATGGGTTATTTCGGCATTGGGATCGTAAATATCTTCGCCATCAACCAATACCTTGCCTGTTATTTTTACATCGGCGGTGTTATCCAGCAAGCGGTTAAAGCTTTTTAATAGCGTGGTTTTACCGCAGCCGGATGGGCCTATGATAGAGGTTACCTTTTTATTGGGTATATCAATAGAAATGTTTTTTAAAATGTGCTGGTTGCCGATATGCACATTTAAATCCTGTACACTTATATGCGGGGTGGTATTTGTCATCCTATTTTATGCTTTGAAAATTTCTTTATCAGCAATTCTGATAAAAGCGTAATTATTAAAACTACTATGGTAAGTATTAACGCCGATGCATAGGCACGGCCCTGCACTTCGGCAATGGGGCTGCCTAACTGGAAAAATATAGCCAGCGGCAAGGTAGCTGCGGGTTCATGCAGTGATGTGGGTATATTATCGCTAAACCCGGCAGTAAATAATACCGAAGCAACATCGCCAATGCCACGGCCAAATGCCAGTAGTATGGCGGTGTATATACCCGGCCTTATTTGCCGTAAAACTACTTTGGCGGCTTCCCAGCGGGTTGCACCTAATGATAGCGCGGCATCACGCAGCTCGCCGGGTACGGTTCGTATTACTTCATCAAGGGTACGCACCAGCACGGGTATTATTAATAAAGTTACGGCAATGGTACCACCAAGGAGCGAAGCCCTCAGCCCAAAATAAACCATTATTAAAAAGCCGAACGCGCCGTAAACGATAGAGGGTATGCCAAACAATACATCAAAAACCGTACGCAGCAGGTTTGATATAAAGTTTTTATTGTTGAGGTACATGTTGATGTATATGGCAACAGGTATGCTGATAATTAAACCCAATACCGTTGCGCCGCCTGCTATATACAATGAACCTATGATGGCGTTAAGCACACCGCCTTCTTTGCCTATATAAAAGCCGCCGCCGGGTACTTTGGTAACCATATCAAGCGTCATATAAGGCAGGCCTTTGCTGAATATGGTGCCCACTATCAGGAAGAAACTACCTACCACGATAATGGTAGCCAATATCATAAGTGTTTTAAAGAAGTATTCTTCAATTTTTCGCTTTATCATCCAACAAGGTTCCTTTCTAAACGGGCCAGTATCAGCCGTGATATAATATTAAACAGTAGTATAATGATGAACAGCAGCAGCGCCGCGAACATTAGTGCCGAATCATACAGGGGTATCGACATCATATCGCCATAATTATTGGCAATAAGCGCGGGCAGGGGATAGCCGGTATCAAATACCGAGTGCGGCACTACCGCGTTATTACCGCAGACCATGAGTACAGCAATGGTTTCGCCAAAGGCGCGTGATATAGCCAGTACCGTAGCAGCAATTATACCCGGTAAAGCTTTGCGAAAAGTTACCTTTTTAATAGTTTCCCAGCGGGTTGCGCCAAGGGCGAGTGAGGCGTCTTTTAACTCCTGCGGGATGGTGCGCAATACCTCGCTTACAATGCTCACTATCAGCGGGAATATCATT
>Ga0302309_10002022_pt1 | contig 17440 bp, 18 predicted proteins | sample III_Palsa_N1_1_FD_200453 | JGI IMG/M metagenome (GOLD analysis project Ga0302309, IMG submission 200453) | Peat permafrost microbial communities from Stordalen Mire near Abisko, Sweden - III_Palsa_N1_1 | ecosystem: Environmental > Terrestrial > Soil > Palsa > Peat permafrost | place: Sweden... | reverse complement strand
CCAAAGTGAATTTTTTATCCTGCGAAGAATGATGCAAGCTTGTCGAAAAGCTGATGCGGCTGTCAGCAAAATCTCCAGGAAAGATATACGTATCCCGGTTAAATCCTGTACCAATTCTGAATTGTGTATTTTCATTCCCTCCTGAAATTGCAGCTGTTGCGTTTGTATTGTGGGCCGTGTTGCCCAAAAAGGCTTTCTTCCAGTTTGTGTAGCGTGTTGTGTCAAAAACCAGCAGATCAGGCGCGTAGGCAGGGTCGTAGAGGGTGGTGTTTGGTGTCAGTCCATCGTTGGTAAATGCTTGATGTCGTGCCGTAAGATACTCTTGTGTATTCATCATCGGCATGGTAGGGCCGATGAAAGTTATGCCGTTCCGCACATTTAATGTCGTTTCAGTTTGCCCGATTTTTCCTTTTTTAGTCGTTATTAATATAACACCGTTTCCACCTCGCGAACCGTATATTGCCGTGGCATCGGCATCACGTAAAACTGTGATACTTTCGATGTCTGCGGGATCAATGCTATTGAAAGGACTTATTCCCCCATAAGGATTATTGAACCCGCCAATGGTTCCCGGTGAGGCTAACGATTTAAACTGATTAACGTTCCCATTTTGCGGGGCAAACGGAACGCCGTCAATAACAAATAAGGGATTGTCAAGCGGCGCAATCTGCGCCTGTGCAGAATTTAGCGTGTTTTGCCCGCGTACCTGAACGGTGATTGATGAACCCGGAATACCGCTTGTCGGCGTAATGACTAAACCAGGAACCATCCCTTCCAAAGCACTTAAAGGATTTGTCACTCCTTGCTTATCGATGTCCGCAGATGAAATTTTCGTTACAGAGCCAACATTGTATCGCTGGGTGTTTGTGCCATAAGCAATTACCTGAACTTCATCGAGGCTATTAATCTTTTTCTTGAGTGTGATTTTTAAATTCGTTTGTCCCGACCAATATAACTCAAGGGGCTCGCAATCTGCAGACGTGAATTTTAAAGTCGCTGTGCGGGTATCAATTTTAAGTTGAAAAACTCCTTTTTCATTAGTCGTAGTGGCAATACTTGTGCCTTCGATCAAAACTGTCACGCCGGGTAATGGCGCGTTTTGGTTATCATGTACAATGCCGGTTATTTGGGAAAATCCAAAAACAGGAATTAACAAGAAACACCATAAGTACAATATTTTCATAATTGAATTCGGTTAAAGTCAATAGTCCGTTAAATGATTTATTTAGCTTCGGCTTCTTCAGAAATTACCAGGTATTTCAGCCGCCGTTTTGTGGATTGTACGATAATTCCATCCTTGCTCAACACAGCCAGTAACTGTTCATTGGTCAGATCATCGTGCTCTCTCGCCAACCGGATCGTGGAGTTTGGATTTGTTTCGTTTAAATAGGGTATTTTAGATTTTTGGTTAAGGTCCTCAATCACTTCGTCCACTGTAAAGTCCCGAAGAAACTCTTCTTTCAAATTTTTATGCTGCTCACTCTTATTATGCATGGGAGATGAGGAAGAGGCACCGTTCACTGACTTAAGTACGTAACAATCAGATACAATGAATACACTATCAATTTTGACATGGAAAAATTTTAAAATATCTCCGCGCATATATTTTAATGCTGCTGCGCGGGTTGTCGGCGGAAATGAGGCGGAATAGGTAAACCGATTCCTGTGATTCCAGTTTTTGCTTATACTATCCTGCGAAAAATCACTGGAATTTTTAACCTGAAAAATAATCCTGTTAAAATCATTCGACCATAATTCGGGACAGGCCGCAGACAACAGCTCAAATCTTGTGTGGCTCACGTACTGCATCCCTATAATTTGCTCGTTTTGGTCTCGAAAAAAACTGGATGACAAGCGAATGCCAAGTTTATAAGTAACCAATTGTGATCGAAATACATTTAAAGGAGGCTCGCCTCCGTTTCCGTTTACAAAAATTGGCTGAGTTGATTCATAATCAATCATATCGAACTGTGACGATGTCAGTGATTTACCTGTTTCAATTGATTGAATATTTTGCGATACCAAATTCGTATCTCGAGTGATGGCCAACACTTTGCTGTTCCTGATCCACACTAAGTAGGGAACACCATTGTGAGGGAATAATCTGTCAAAAATCGTGTCTTCCGTAACGCAAGCCAGTTTACTATAAGATTTGTGATATGTTGAAAAGAACAGCGAAACCTTTGCCTTAGTATCTCTTGTGCTTTTTGAGTCAACAAGTAGAAATTGAATGCTATCTTTATAACGCTCCTGAAGCTTGGTATCTTCCGGAAAGGCTCCGATACACGAGCCACACCATGTCGCCCAAAAATCGAGTATTATTGTTTTATTTTTAAAATCCGATAAATGCAGTTTGTCCCCGTTGAAATTCATGACATTTGTTACCAAGATTTCAGGTACGGAATCCCCGACTTTGAGCGGATGAATAGGTTTATAATCCTGGGCCTTTGCTGAAAAATAAAGGCAAAGCAATCCCATTAAGCAAATTTTTAGCTTCATTTTAGTTTAGTTGGGTAAGAATGATTAATTGAATTTGACTTCTTTTAAGCAGCTAATCATTCAGGAGGGGAAATTAAAAGCAGCCAGGAAAGCACCGGATAATAACTCACGTTTCCAGTTCTCCTTTCTGGCCGGCATTAGGAACCCTGTTCGCCTGGTGTAATATGTAAGCCGCGGCCACCAGGTCTGTTAACTGATCGAAGAACAGGGCGATCTCTTCATCGGAAACTTCCGACTTCAAATTACAGTCTTTCAGTGCCCAGCACTGAAAAACCTTCCAGAAAAGCACTTTTGTAGATTCAGGGGTATTGGCTTTGAAATAGCAAGCCACAACCTCTGAAAAAGGTATACCGGAAGAAAGACTGTTGTTTTTAATTAGCGCTCCCATACTTAAGTTATTTTTTAAAGTCGGGTCACATAAAAACGCCATAGGCGTGGACTCAACTTATCGCACTTAGAGGCCCTGAGAAGCCTTGGGAAACGAATAAGCGAGCCCACACCTATGGCGTGGGCGTTCACTTACTGTCCTTCCCAAACAAATTCTCAGGTTTCTAAGTGAGGACAAAAAGCGAATGCTTCAATTTCAAGAAGTATCGCAAAACAAATATAATACTTTCAAATAAAAATGGAGGTATTCCTCCATTTTTATTTGAATTAAACTTCAGACCTTTCAAGATAACTTTTTAGGATGGATTTAGATATCGAAAACATTAAAAAACAATTTGCAAAGAATCTGGAATCAATCAGAAAAAAGAAGAAGTTTACCCAAGATGTGCTTGGAATAAAATGTGGGTTTAAAGATGGCTCCCAAATATCTCAATGGGAACGTGGTTTATTCGATATACAGCTATCAAATATTTGCTTGCTTGCTAAACATCTTGAAGTTGAGCCCAAAGAATTGTTAGACTTTAAAATTTAACTTTTTATGAATCCAAACTTAATGGCTAAATAAATCAATATCCATAATATAATTATACCCGCCGCAAAGGCTTTCTCTCGATATTTATTAGCCTTATTTCCATTTGCTTGTTTATCCTTTGGAGGTGAATTTTCCATCTCAAACATTAATTGATTTGGACAAAGTTAATAGGTGGTGGGTTAAAACCCACCACTTTTCCTGTCTAAAAAGACAAATTTCGCTTTACACTCCAGGGGAATGCAAAGCGAACATCAGGAAATACTTATTAGATTTGGAAAACGCTTGGAGGAGTTACGCTTAAAACAAAATCTTTCACTTAGAAAGTTGGCCTTGCATTGTAATATTGATCATGCGGATGTGAAAAAGTATGAGAATGGTGAAATCAATATTTCGCTCATATCAATAACTGAGCTGGCAAAAGGATTAAATGTCCCGTTGAAGGAATTGATGGAATTTTAACCTATACAAAAGGTAGATATATGCGTGTGATTTATAGAAGTAATACATCGCAGGTAATTTTTATAAAATCTCTATTAAAAAAAATTGCAAATAATTGAAAATCGATTAAAAGAATATTTAGAATTAAATATCTCTTTCTTGACACCCTATCTGGAAATTCCGTAAGGCTTGACCATACAATTCCGTAGGGTTAGGGCGCCAATTTGTTTAACTAAATGTTGGCTGGCACAGCTTGTCGGCAATGAGATAGACTGGCATTTTGTTTAGTAGATGAAATTTCATTTAAGCACCTTAAAATCGCGTTCCTGCGTAGGTGACCACACCTTAAATTCCAGATCAATTTCTCTGTTACGGATACGGGCGGCACAGGCAGATACAGAAGCGAATAGCTTTTGGTAAAACTGTTCAAATACGGCACCAGGATGTACGGTAAACACAATCTGATTAGCTTTCACAGTCAACATTTCCTGGTATTCCGGCAATTCCTGCTGTAGATAAATGACCACTCGCTTTAAGTATTCCGTATGCATATATTTTAAAGAATGTCTTTAATAAGTCTATCCATTGCTCCACTATGACCGGTAATGAATCCCGCAGCCTCTTCCTGTTCATCAATTGTTAATTTATCACCGTCGTACATCCAATTTTCCTCGCGGTCAAATAAAAGTCTGCCTAACGATTCCATTTTCGGCGCTTCGTAGCCAGGCACTTCCACATGAAATAACTTAAACATGCCATAATCTTCCCGCAATAATTTAAAGGCCAATCCGCCATAAATTACTGCTTCGGTAGCATCATCAAATTCGGGGATTGCCCGCAGGGTTAGTTGCCCTCCCTCTTTACGATCAATTGTAATCGTTTGAGGCCTGCTTAAAAATGCCTTATCCATGTTCAGTAAATTTTAATAAAACAAATGTGAATAAAAAATTGTAAAAAAGTAATAGAAAATGCTAAAAATATTAGCATAACTTTATAGTCCTCAAATTTGGCAAACATGGTACCATTCAATTTACAAATCGAACTCAATGCGCGGCTGGTAACTTTCTCTGCCGAACAGCTTGATCAACTTGCTGATAGTGCTGGTTTTATGCGCTATCAGATCAGGACATTCAATCATCATTCGGTGATTTATGTGAACATCGAGGATAAGTCGCTGGAACCTGAAGATATTATCGGTTTCAGCGAAGATGAGGTTTTTTCGCTGGATGAAGTGCGAACATTGCCGCAGCCATTAGGGATTATAACAGCAGCCGTAAGCTGAATTTTGATCAAATGCACTTTGACTTTTAAACGACGACCATGACTGCAACGAAAGAAGAAATCATCAGCAAACTCAGACAGGATATGATCCGCTGGGAGGGCTTCCGTCCGCCACAACCCGGCACGGACAATGACCTGGGCCTTGGTCCGGTAGCCGCCGCTTTTCAAGACGGGGTGTTTCCAACCGGCGCGATTCATGAATTTATAAGCAACTGTCCGGAAGACACCGCAGCCAGTGGCGGATTTATTGCCGGTCTTGTTCAAAAACTATTGGGCAACGGTGGGGCGTGCCTGTGGATCAGTTATACCCGCCGCATTTACCCGCCAGCGCTAAAACTTTTTGGTGTCGATCCTGATCGTGTTATTTTCGTAGATGTGCCGCTACAAAAAGATGTGCTTTGGGTTACCGAGGAAGCGCTGAAATGTGAAGGTGTTGCTACAGTGATCTGTGAAACTAAAGACCTCAGCTTTACAGAATCCCAGCGATTACAATTAGCCGTTGAGAAAAGTCTTGTAACCGGATTTGTTTTGCGAAAGGATGTCAAAAAAGTCAATACTACTGCCTGCGTTACCCGTTGGCAAATCCGGCCTGTACGCAGCCAGCTGAGAACAGGTATGCCCGGCGTCGGCCATCCGCGTTGGCAGGTTGAATTATTGAAAGTGAGGAACGGCAGGCCGGGCAACTGGACTGTAGAATGGAAAAAACAGAATTTTCAAACGATCACCGCACCGCAGCTTACGGAAGAAGCACGCCGTTATGCCTAAGCGTTTTGCCTCCATATGGTTCCGGAATTTACTCACAGACTGGAAGGCGATCCGGCAGGCCGGGCTGAAAGGTAAAGCCTATGTCTTCGCCGAACCCGACCATGGACGTATGCTCATTACCGCGTTGACAAATGAAGCCCGTAAATACGGAGTAACGGAAGGTATGACAGTTGCCGATGCACGGGTCATTGCGCCGGATCTCCAGGTTTTCGACGGTAAACCGGGCCGTAACCTGAAATTACTAACCGGGCTCGCGGAATGGTGCCTGCGATATACACCGCTCGTACAGCTTGATCCGCCTGACGGTTTATTACTGGATGTAACCGGCTGCACACATTTGAAAGGCGGGGAAAAAGCTTATTTACAAGAAATTGTTTCACGCTTAAAAGCGATTGGCTATGACGTTCGCCCGGCGATTGCCGACACTATCGGCACCGCCTGGGGCGTTGCGCGTTGCGCGACCTCCGGCCTTATCGTACCTGAAGGCGAACATAGGAATGCGCTGATGCCGTTACCACCATCTGCGCTGCGTTTGCCTATGAACCAGCTATTGAAGCTGCGGAATCTGGGCCTGCATCAGATCAATAGTTTTATTTACATACCAAACGCCGTTCTGCGCAGGCGTTTTGGTAAAGATATGGTACTGCGGCTGCAACAAGCACTCGGTCAGGAGGTAGAATATTTATTTCCGCTTAAAGAACCAGTGCCATACAGCGTACGCCTCGATTGCCTGGAACCTGTGCGTACCCGAACGGCTATAGAAATAGGATTAAATGATTTGCTCGAACGGCTTTGCAAAAGGCTTTATGGTGAAGGCTTGGGTGTCCGCTCCGCTATATTAACCTGGTACCGGGTAGATGGCAAGAACGGGCACATCAGCATAGGCACCAATCATCCCAGTAACCGGACACAGCACTTATTCAAATTATTTTTTATTAAGCTGGAAACCATCGCGCCTGGACTTGGCATTGAATTATTTGTATTGGATGCGCTGAAGACCGAACCTGTCAGTGATAAGCAAAGTGAAATTTGGTCAGCCGGGGGCGGCGCGGATAGTGAAGAAGTAGCCGAATTGCTTGACCGGGTAGCAGGCCGGATCGGCACAGCACATATCAATCGTTATTTGCCAGGGGAACATTACTGGCCTGAACGTACGCCGGAACCAAACGCCAATTTTAAAAAGAAACCCGAAAGCGAATGGCGCACTGATAAACCACGCCCTATGCAAATACTGGATCATCCGGAACGTATTGAAGCGATGGCGCTGACACCGGATTATCCTCCCAAGTTATTTATCTGGAAAGGTGAGCAGCATATTATCGTAGGTGCCGACGGCCCTGAGCGCATCGAACGTGAATGGTGGCTCGAACCGGGTGAACACCGGGACTACTATATCGCCGAAGATGAAACAGGCCGTCGTTATTGGCTTTTTCGCTCAGGCCACTATAATGCAGAAAACAATCAACACTGGTATCTACATGGCTTTTTCGCATGAGTTACGTCGAATTACAGGTGACCAGCAATTTTAGCTTTCGGCGCGGCGGCAGTCACCCGGAAGAACTCGTCGACCAGGCGGCCGATTTGGGGTATGATGCGATTGGCATCAGTGATCGTAACACTTTTGCAGGTGTTGTCCGTGCTTACCAAGTTGCTAAAGACCGCAATATCCGACTGATTCCCGGTGTTCGTCTTGACCTGCTCGATGGCCCAAGCTTGTTGGCTTATCCAACAGACAAAGAATCCTATGCCCGGCTTTCCGCTTTACTTACATTGGGCAATTTACGTGCTGAAAAAGAAAAATGTTATATTTCTAAAAGGGATGTTTACCAGCATTCCGAAGGGTCTTATTTTATTATCATTCCACCCGACAAGATCACCCAAGATTTTGAATTTGAACTTGTATTTACACATCATGTAAAAGATTACAAGCAAAACCTGCCTAACCTTTATCTCGCTGCAACCAAGTATTATACTGGCGATGATGCCAAGCGCCTTTTCCTGTTAGCTGAATTAAATATCCCATTGGTCGCCACTAATGACGTTCATTATCATCACCCTAACAGAAGGGAACTGCAAGACGTTGTGACTTGTATTCGGGAAAAATGCACCATTTTTAATGCTGGTTATAAACTGCATCAAAATGCCGAAAGGCATCTTAAAGAAAAAGCTGAGATGGAGCGCTTATTCCGCAATTATCCGGAAGCGATCATTAATGCCCGGATTATTGCCGATGCCTGCCGGTTCGACCTGAAATCACTGAAATACAAATATCCCAGTGAACTGACCACTGACGGGCGTACACCTCAGCAGCAATTGGAATACCTCGCCTGGAAAGGCGCGAATAGCTTTTATAATAACAACATACCGTCAAAAGTCAAAAAAGCCATTGAAAACGAATTGGAAATCATTGCCGAATTGGATATTCCTGATTATTTCCTGACCGTAGAAGATTATGTTACCTGGGCCAGGAACCAGCGTATTCTTTGTCAGGGCCGGGGATCTGCCGCTAATTCTGCAGTTTGCTTTGTACTCGGCATTACATCGGTTGCACCTGATAAATCAAATTTACTCTTCGCCCGTTTCCTTTCCAAAGAACGCAACGAGCCGCCTGACATTGATGTAGACTTTGAGCATGAAAGGCGGGAAGAAGTAATGCAGTATGTCTACAATCGCTTTGGCCGTGACCGTGCAGCGATCCTGCCAACCGTCTTCATGCTTCATTACAAAGGCGCGGTAAACGACGTGGGTCGCGCTATGGGACTTTCGGTAGATCTGGTAAAGCAGTTATCTGACGCTTACGGCGAACTCTCAGATGAGGAAATCACGGCGGAGCAAGTCGGCGCTTTAGGGCTTAATCACAAAGACCCGCATTTACTGAAAGTAATAGAATTGACCTCTTTGTTAATCGGTTTCCCGCGTCAGCTTGGCCAGCATACGGGCGGCTTTGTCATTACCGACGGAAAGTTAAGCGACCTGTGTCCAATCTTTCATGCCCGCATGGAAAACCGCACTAATATCGAATGGAATAAGGACGACATAGACGCGCTCGGCTTTATGAAAGTAGATATTTTGTCTTTGGGAATGCTGACCTGTATTAGGAAGGCTTTTGATTTGGTGCAAAACCATTACGGCATTACTCTCACCTTAGCAAATATTCCGCAGGATGATCCCAAAGTTTATGAAATGATTACCGCTGCGGATACGGTTGGCGTTTTTCAAATCGAGAGCCGTGCGCAAATGTCCATGCTGCCACGCATGAAGCCTACCTGCTTTTATGACCTGGTCATTGAAGTAGCAATTGTAAGACCAGGCCCGATACAAGGTGATATGGTGCATCCATATATCAGGCGAAGGAACGGAGAAGAGGAAGTAGATTATCCCTCCGAGGAAATCCGCTCAATTCTTGAACGTACCCTCGGCGTACCTCTGTTTCAGGAACAAGCAATGGAACTGGCTATTGTTGCTGCCGGATTCACACCGGGCGAGGCTGATCTGCTCCGCCGCACCATGGCCACCTTTAAATTCAACGGTTTGGTCAGTAAGTTTGAGCATAAACTGATTAACGGTATGACTTCCCGTGGTTATACTGAAGAATATGCCCGCCGTATTTTCAAACAGTTGGAGGGGTTCGGAAGTTATGGTTTTCCCGAAAGTCATGCCGCCAGTTTCGCTTTACTGGTTTACGTTTCGTGCTGGGTTAAATTTTATTACCCCGAGGTATTCTGTGCTGCTTTACTTAATAGTCAGCCCATGGGCTTTTATCAACCTGCGCAGATCGTTAGGAATGCCCGTGAGCATGGTGTCAAAATGCTGCCCATCGATGTTAACCTTTCGGAGTGGGACAATACACTTGAAGCCAAACAAGGTCAATATTTTGCGCATCGATTAGGGCTTAGAGAAATTGATGGCATTAGAAAAGAGGAAATGGACAAATTGGTGACAGGTAGAACTAAACCCTATACCGCTCCTCATCAACTTTGTGATGCCGGGGTCACCGTAGCAACGATGGAAAAACTCGCCAATGCTGATGCTTTTCGTTCTATGGGACTTGACCGCAGGCGTGCGCTTTGGGAAGTATCTGCACTACATGACCGTCCTGTGCAATTGATGCAAGGCCAACCATCGGAAAGCGTTCACGAACCGAAAGTGAGTCTGCCTGAACTACGCTTATCCGAACACGTCGTGCAAGATTATGCTACAACGGGGCTTTCTATAAAGGGCCATCCATTGAGCTTTATTCGGCATACGCTTGAGTTGTTACATATCAAAACAGCTAAAGAAGCAAATGCCACTGAAAATAAAACGATCATTAAAACCGCAGGCTTAATTTTGATCCGCCAGCGCCCAGGGACAGCTAAAGGAGTTTGCTTTATAACATTGGAAGATGAAACTGGCACAACGAACCTGGTTGTTTTTCCAAAACTGTTCGATAAATACCGCAAAGAAATTTTACATGCACGGTTACTAATGGTTGAAGGTGTGGTAGAACGTACTGAAGTTACTCACATCATTGTGCGCCGCGTTTTCGATATCACAAAACTGTTGGGTGATCTAACCGCAATTCGTAACGAGAAACAACCGGTTTTGACGTTGTCACGAGCTGATGAAAAAGCCTCCCCGTTTATCCCGATGGAAAAACCGTTAAAGTCTATCGATACCGAATCGGCCAACTACCTGCACAAAGGCAGGAATTTTAAATAACATTAGTTAAACAGATCGCCTTGGGGTTTCATACCCGGCGGATAATAAGTCCTCACGGTACTTTCGACTATTGTCCCGGATGGCCGCTCGGCACCAGCCAGTACGGGCTCAAGATCGTCGGGCCAATGATTAAACTGTAATTCCTCAGCAAAGTCAAGGTAAGCCATGTCTATCGGCGCTAATTCCTGAAAGTCACGCGGCGTTGCTTCTTTAGCGGTGCGATAATCTGGATCAATCGTACAAAACTCTAATAAGCGTGACGGTATTTGGGTGCGGGCAATGGAGCTCAATCGTTCCTCGTCCGGCTTTTTGAGTAACCATTCATATGCGAGGTCTTCCGTTAATATCGTCGGCATGCGCAATTTAGTATTATGAACTTGGCGCATAAGGGCATTGGCCTCTGTAATGCCAATAGCAACGGTATTGACAAACTGGCTGGTTTCCGGGTCTAACCATTCATTATATAAACCTGGCATAAAAAAATACTCCTGGTTCTTTACCGTTATGTAATATGGATATTTGATCGTTTCTTTTAGCTCCTGGCCCTTCTTACCAATCTTTGGCACATGTCGACTTTCAACAATGCCGGTAGATAACACCAGGCAACGACGGTTCTTAGCTGCGGAAGACCACATTGACCGTTTACCATCCTCCTTCAAAAAAAGATTTTCAGATTTAAAATTCAAAGTTGTGTACTTGGCGCGGAAAATATTTGCTTCAGAGCGAGTTTTCACAAAACCCGGCACATAGCCCCATTCAGCCTGTACGATTTCAAAGTCTTTTCCATCTTCAGACGGAACTAATATCGCACATGGTGCATAGTTAAAGCCGTTATGAACGCCCACGTTAAGGAAGTTATAATTCTTAATTGCTTTTTCTATGCCCTTTAATCGAATAAATTCCGCGCGGGTAACTTTTTGTCCGTTGTAGTAACACATAACTGGTTCCTCCTGTATTCACGAATATACGTTGCAATAATCTTGCCTGCAAATTCTGCTTCTTCCTGACGTCCTTCGGGAAGGGATGTCCAAAATTTCACCCCGTCCGTATCTTCGGCTATCGTAATATTCAAAGATGGCTTTGAACTGGGATAGACAATATGAAAGACCCGAGCCGACTTGATCGTATGATCGCTTACCCGGACTACCTGCCCGTTTAGCTCCACATCAAATACCATTGGATCATTCATAAAACAAATATACTAACAAATTTAGTAATACAAATAAATGAGATGCAACCTGTTCGTCAGAAGATAATGCCGCTATCCGCTATAATTACAACATTGCCACTGTTAATCTACAATTAATTATAAAGTATATTTGACAAAAGATTAATGAAGTGAACGAGCCAGTCCGACAGCATTTGGTCCCCAGGGTTTATTTAAAACAGTTTGCTTTAAGCAAGAGGAAAGACTGGTTTATTGATGCTTACGATGTTGCCGAAAAGAGGCATATTACAGGGCTCAATATTGACAATATTTGTGTTAAGAAAGATTTTTATACCTTTAAAAAGTTGCCGGATGACCATAAGCGATTTTTAGAGCGTTTCTACGGTAATACCGTTGAGGCGGATTACCCACAGATATATCAGGCGCTTGTTAACCCCAAGCATCATAAAATTAGTGATAATTTCAGGTTTAAGATTATTTCTTATGTCATCAGTCAATATTGGCGGACCTCCAAGTTAACCAATACATTCACCAAGTTTTGGAATAATTCTATGGAGCATGCTTACAACCTAATGGAAGCGTACTCACCAGAGCGTATCATACAAAATGGTGATCAAATTATCAGTTTTGAAAATCGGACTTTCGACGAATATAAAGCAGAATCAGATAATGAGAGCAGGGAATCAATCAATGCAGATAGCTACCGGCGGTTTAGGGACTTAACACTGAGAAGAATAAATAATGGGATAGCCGTTTATAAAGTCCATCCCAGCCACCGGCTAATCACCAGTGACAACCCGGTTAGCAGCTCGGGAAATATTTACGATCCGGCTTCCTTGATTCGCATACCTCTTGACAGCCACCACATGGTAACCCTTATACCTTTTGAAAATGAAGTCTTGTTTGATAATAAGACTATTTCACGAACTTACCTCGATGAAAGAGCATCTTACTTTCAGACAACAGTACTCAATCATTGTCAATTTGGCCAATCAGAGAAGTTTGTGTTGGGTCATAAGGAAAATATAGATTTTATACTGGATCAGCGGGAAAACCTTGATCAGCAAAAGTTTAAAGATGAATGCGTAGCATACGCCAAAAAAATGCAGGATAAACTGGAATTCGTGAAAAAGATTTATCAGGTTTAATCATTCATTGCAAACGTAGTGTTAGTAGAATACAGCAGCACCCCGGTCTTACAGGCCGGGGTGCTTTGCGATGGTTTAATTTTCAGTTTCAGGTGGGACTACAATGGTAACTTCATGAAATCCTTTACCCGCCATATCTTGCGATGCAACATTATACGCCAGCCCGCACTTTTTTAGGATTAATACAAGATTTTCAAGCCAATCGTTGTCCGTATATATTTTATCGCCTACGTTTACCTTTTGCTTTACTGATTTGGGGTTCTCGGTGTATAACATCCGCAATTCATCCACCGTGTGAGTTCTATTTTCCATTGTAATTTTGTAAAATAAAGATAAGGACAATCCGCGAACTGAATTAATACCAGGACATTAAAATTAGTGGTGCTTCTAACGGGTCGATTATTGTCCCAAATTTTATTATTTCTCTTTCCCCATTATCATATTTAACAATACTGTTGTCTTCATTTACAGCAATAACGACACAACCCCTTTCATTAACCTGAATGCAGCGATTGATGCCGATTTTTTCTATTGGTTTTAATATCTTCTTCATATTCTTATTAGGGATGGTTTCCCTTTTTGGGGAAACTTTCTTTGACGAAAAACACCCCTAAAAAAGCTGTAACTTTACTCAAGAGAAAGTATGGCAAAATTTAATAGCAAGCTGATTATCAAATATTCCACCGTTTTTGGAAAGGAAAAAAATATGGATAGCAGCGAATTACAGATTATAAATAAGAGTACTTGGGCCAAAGTACTTGCACGACTTAATCATTTAGCCAGGAACCGAACAGACTACACACCACATCAGGTAATAAGCGAATGGTTCAGCGCCGACAATAATGCCTACGCTAACTCGACCTATCAAAAATTGATAGCCGGTTATGGGCAATTAGGATTTAAACCAGAGCACCTTACGCTAATTAGTTTATGGAGTAATCTATCAGTATATGATCGTGTTTTGAATGCTACAGTAGACGGGCAGGAAGTACTTGACGGCAACCGTTCGGAGGTGAATTTATTCGAATACTATTTAGGTATGAACGAGGAATTTGCCAAAGGCTCTAACCGGATCGCAGCCGAGATGAACCCAAAGGATTTTAAAGAACCAATCGATTATCTCGTACGCGTTGATCTTGCAGGTAGTATCACCTATAACGATTTTACACATTATAAACCAATTGAACTCCTCGTCAGTCAATTCGTAAAAGCATTTTACTGCTTCAGGTTTTTACAAGAGCAAGGCCATCAGCAGTTGGTCAATATATTTCTTCAACGGTATGGTGCTGAAACCTGGCAGGAGTACCTGCGTTACCTGTTGCCGATAATGAACAGCGCTGTAATTCGAAATGATGATTCCGGTCTCTATTACTTAAATGTTGAAGACAAGCCAGGCCAAGCTAAAGCAAAAGCCTTTTTGGAACAATTAACATTAACTTCGGATCAACCGTATAGCATACAGCCAGATTTTCTGAATGCCCGTGCAAATCCTTTATTCAAGACTGAGGATAACAGTTATCTGATCATGGACCCTGTATTGACCGTAAACCGCCTTTACAATTCAATTTTCTTCGAGATGCTTCGGATTGCTGAAAATAACCAAAAGCTTCATCCGGCTTACAATTCGTTCTTTACCTTATACACATATGATTTTATCGAGCAGTATTTGGCTTATACATTGCTGAATAAGATATTTAGCCGCTCACAGTGCTATAAGCTTTCAGGAAAGGAAATTAAAGACAAGTTTAAGATTGAAGAAGAACCCGATTTTTATGTCCGCAAGGGAAACAAGGTTTTTCTTTTTGAGGTTAAAGGCAGCGTAGTGACAGGCAAAACCAAACAGTCTTTTTCTTACGCTGCTATAGAAAAAGAATTAAAGGCGAAATTCTGCTATGATGAAAAGGACAAGCAAAATAAGGCTATCGTCCAACTTGTCAACCGGATTTGTCTGTTGTTAAAGAGTAAGGAAATTCCATACGATAAAACGGCCAAAGTAGCTGCGCTTCGTGTCTATCCGATATTATTGGCGTCTGAACTTTCCCTGACCACACCGGGTGTTAATTTTTTAATGAACCAATGGTTTTGGCAGGAAGTAGAGAAGCATGATATGTTGAACCAGAGCCGCCACCGCATCCACGACTTGCTGATTTTAGATTTCGATACTCTGGTTCTTTATTCTCAGGCATTTGAGGAAACTCCAAAGCTGTTTGAACAAACAATTTTGAATTATTATAAATCGATAGCCAAAAGAAAAATCCGCCCCTCGAAAGGAATTCCTTACAATGAACAATTTATTACTTTACAAATGAGGCGTTCGTTTATCCCTTACTCTGATTTTCTTCGGGACGAAGTCAAGATGAAAACACCTGCTATTTTTATGGATTTTGGTGCTGAATTACTGGAGGATCAGGATAAAAGGCTCAAAGGCAAGAATCCTCAATTAGCTTGATTTACATGGCAGCATTACCAAAGATAAGAGCTGAATTGCTCGCTAAAATACAGCAGTTAAGTGAAAAGCATCAACTGAGCTTACACCGACAAGTACAGAAGGTTAATGATCTCGCCAACCTGCGAGCCATTCTAACCGAAGCCCGTTTTGGTTTGTTTTTTGATGAACACTGCGAAAACCTTCAATACGACAAAGCTGTATTTAACGGTAGTTTGAAGACACCAGACTGGTGCCTCCAAAAAAACGGGCAAACCATTATCGCTGAAGTTTACCGCCTAAATCCGGCGGACGAAGACCAGCGCCGAAGTGATGCAGAAAGCCAGGTTATAGAAGAATTTCAAAAAGAAAATCCAGGGGTTCCGGTTTTCGGGACTACACATATTATTCATCAGCAACCTCTTAAACTAACTGGTGAAAACGGTGCTATTGCGGTCAAATCAGAAAAATACGGGCCGCTGGCCGAAGCGAATAATTACCCTTTTATCATCTGTCTCTATTTCGATTTTATCAGTGGGCAGGATAAACTGGAACTGTTTACTTGTCTTTACGGACGTTCCTGTGAATTCGGCGGGCGCATTGCGCACCCTGATTTCCCTTTAGGTACCAGATTTCACGACCTAACCGATGCTATGTTCTATGACCATGAACAAACCCGAAAAAATGTAAGCGGGATACTACTTAAAACTGAAAATGAATTCATTTACTTTCACAATTACTCGCCTTACAATCGGTTAAGCGAAGCAAATGTGAATTGGCTACAAAGCTTCGCTCATGATTATGACACATTTTGATCGTAGTCCTTAAATATATATCGATAACTTTACCAAAGGCTGATTAAACGGTTGGAAAATTGCCAACTGGAATGTACGGATGCTTTAAAAATCATCAAAAGCCGTGACCATGATAACAGTTTTTTCTACTGCGACCCGCCATATTTCAATTCCGACATGGGGCATTATGATGGCTATTCAGAGCAGGATTTTGAGAACTTGCTCTCTTTACTGGCTAAAATAAAAGGTAAATTCCTATTGTCCGCTTACCCGTCCAGCATTTTAGCGAGGTATGTTAAACAGTTTGGGTGGGTAGAACTTGCCATTATTCAGCTCATAGCCGTTAATGCCAAATACCGAAAGCAGGAGTTGAAGACCGAAATGCTGGGTGCTAATTATCCATTTCATTTGGCACAAAACTATTCCTCCTTATTGTTTTAAAACAAGTAAATACTAAATAAGAAAGGTAAAGGCACCGAGTGCCGGAACCTTTCTTTTTCAGATACCCATTGATTTTTTTATCACCTCCGCAGCAATATCAGTTCCTATTTCTGTCGCTGCATCGAAAGCCCATTTACCGACAGAAGCCAGCGTCCTCATTATTTTACTTCCATCCCTTTTTTTAGCCGCCTCCTCGGCATCGGCTATTGTCGCTATTGCCGTGAATTGTTCCGGGCTTTCAGCCGATGATCTCAGATGCTTTTTTAATGCACCCAATTCCTCACTTAATCTCCCATAGTCTGTATTTTCAGGCAAAGAATTAACCTGTTGATTAAAAGTATTATTGCTCGCTGATGAACCTGGTCCAACAGCACCTGCCTGATTTACATGATATGTATCTCCCACCTGGTGTTGAATTTGCGCTGTTTGAATGAAAAACTTATTTACTTCCTGTTTATCGGATTCTAATTGAAACCAATCGAAAGGATTTAGGTGCTTATAAAAGCCGACCGTATTTTTATCCGAGTAATCGGCATGTTTGAAACCGTCCTCATCCCGATGAAATCTCGAAAAGAGGTCAAAGCTAAATATCCCATATTTGGAAGAACATTCGATATAGATCACGAACCTATTTTTCTCATCGTCCCTGAATACTGTCCTGGAAAACTCTTTACCATCTGAATACGGATCTCCTAAAACGATCTCCGTCGGAATGGCAAATTCGGGTAAATATAGAGCGTAGTACGTAAGATGATTCCTCAGTGTAGGGACACGATGCCACTCCGTTTTAAAAATGTAGTCCTCTCCATCCCGGTAAAAATTTCCAGGTGCGATGCCAATATGCCTGCAACTCGCAATTTT
>Ga0302309_10002020_pt1 | contig 17444 bp, 14 predicted proteins | sample III_Palsa_N1_1_FD_200453 | JGI IMG/M metagenome (GOLD analysis project Ga0302309, IMG submission 200453) | Peat permafrost microbial communities from Stordalen Mire near Abisko, Sweden - III_Palsa_N1_1 | ecosystem: Environmental > Terrestrial > Soil > Palsa > Peat permafrost | place: Sweden... | reverse complement strand
CCGTATCGAGGAGGGTATGGGCAAGCTTGATGACATGCGGTTTCTGGATGTCGATGAGAAGTTGCTTCAGATTGACTTATCGAAAGATCCAGACTGAAGCTCGAATCGAAATTAGCGCTTATTTAGGGTTTCACTCGATGAGCGGGGATATCTCCCAGGCTCAAGCTTGCTGAATTCGTCTGCGCCAACACCGTCAGCTCTCAGCAATCTAAAATTAGGACAAATGGCGACTTTTTGGGACGACCCGACTCCAACGAATTTCATAAATGAAGCCGACGTGGAGCTTCGCCTGATTTTGCCAATGCTCTATTCACTTGGCTACGACCGAAACGATGTGGTGCCGAAGCCGTCAGTTGTTTTTCGAGAGGGCCGAAAGGGCCGGAAGCCAGAAGCAGACTACGTCTGTTACAGCAGTAAGCCGCACGATCGCAACCACTCCCTCCTCGTAGTGGAGGCCAAAGGTCCTAACGAAGCACTCGAGGATGGCAAAGAGCAAGGCGAGTCGTACGCTGCCAATCTGCGAACGCCCGTCTTGCTCGTAACGAATGGCATCCGAATGGAAGTCTGGCAACTCCAAACGACTCAAGAGAGTGAAAAAATTCTCGATGTTTCGGTCGACGGCCTGATTGGCAATCGTGGAAAGATCGAAGCGGTCCTATCTAAGAAAGCTTTGGTGGAGCTATGCACTCGACTCGCTGTCAAGTCCTTTGCACAGGAGATCGACCGCTATCCCACCTATATCGCCGCTGAGAGTGCACGCACGTCAGGAGCAATTGCATCGATTAGCCGAACTTTGAGCTATCGAGACCTCGCCAAAGAGCCGCAGGCGTTTCAATCCGCCCAGTTAATGAAGAAGCATCCCGAGGGTGCAATCATCTTGGCACCATCAGGATACGGAAAGACAACGCTCGCGCTCACGCTCGTTGCGGAAGTTTGCAGAGAAAGTGCCAACTACGGAGAAGCACTTTTGCCGTTCTCGATCCCCCTTCCGGCACTTACGCCGGAGTCGGGCGCCCTTTTGAAGTACATGCGGGAACGGCTAGCCGCTCATTGTCCCGGGGCAACCATCGACGCTCTAAGAGACAACCTACGTGGCATAGGAGCAGTTGTCGTCTGCGACTCGTTTGAGAGGGTTCCGGAAGCGGATCGAGTTCGCGTCAATTTCGAATTGGCAAACCTTATTCAAGATTTCCCCCGGGTCCAACTGTTCGTGTTTTCGCGTCAAGTTGCGAAGCCGGATTTGCCGTTACCCGATCTGATTCTCAATCCGCTGTCACCGGAAGAGCTACGTGATCTGGAAGTCGCCGTGCTAGGACGCACCAGGCCAGCTGCGTTTGTTGCATCTTTGATGCCTCGAACTCTTCGCAATCTATGCACCAACATTCTGATAGCGAACCTCGTTTTCGAGTATTGGAGAGCACACTCTCAACTTCCTCTGGATCTCGCGGTCCTGTTCCGAGCATGGCTTGATCGATTGCTTCACACGACTCCTGGTGCTAGCAGCACGGGACTCTGGCTGGAGAATGCGCTAACCATCTTGGCTTATGCGACTTCGCAGTCTCCAATCAAAGCTACTGAAGCAGCGTCCCTATTGCGTTCACAAGGCTTATCGCCCTCTCTTATCAATGAGCTGATTCATCGTGATGCTATTCAAGCCAATGGAACTTTCATTGAGGTCCAACACGAAGCGTTGGCCGACTACCTGCGGGCCAAGCATCTCGCAGCATCTGCGGAGCCCGAGCTGACCAAACGACTAGAAACTGTTGCTCTTCAGAATGGCAGTCTGTTCCCTACGCTTTTGATGTCGCAGCTACCTTCTCGCCATCTACAGTCAGTCTTCTGGAAACGGATGGCCGAGACCGAGCTGGAGATGTACCTCGATGCCCTACGATACCGCTTCGATTTATCGGACTCTCTAGAACAGGCGGATCAAGAAGCGCTGTCGCGAAACTACTTGGAAGACATTCTCGCGGGAATCGAGATTCCTCTCGCTGGCTTTTTCCCAGAGGTGCGCGCGACGGTCATTCGTTATCTTTCGTATCAAGATAACGCCGAGCTCGCTGTAACCGGGATCGTCTCCGGCCCCCCGCTAGACGAAGTTGCTTTTGGTTTTCGCGATGGGACGAATCAAGAACGCATCATCGTTGGAAGACCAGAGCTGGGTTCCGATATTCACCAGAGGCAGGGAATTTACCTGGGCCGTTCTGGATACCGCCTTGATAGCGGTCGGCTCCTTGGTGCGGGCCAATTACGACAGAGCCTTCTAAAGTTAATCGAGAATCAGGAACTAATGGGTGGAACCAACTGGATCTCCGAACGTCTGATTGGCAGGATCTGGCATCTGAACCGGGTTCATCAAATCGAGGTCGTCGAGTCGGATACTTTCTCAGCCATCGAGAGCATTCTCGAGCCGCACCGTGACCGCTGGGTGCAGTATGGCGACGATCAGAACGGTTGGTTCTCTGTTAACGGAATGCTTTCAGATATTCGTTTGCTTCGAGATTCCGGCTTATCCCAACTGGATTTATGGTGGCGAACACTCGGTTGGATCCCTGACAGTCCGTCTCAAACGCCAGAAGTGCTGAAGAGCGTAATTGCGGAATACTACCGGCGCCGCCAGATTGTTTTGAAAGAGATCGCGGAGCGGTCATTTCCTGCGATCGCTTCACAGATGGCGGCCTATACATCTCTTCCTGAACGTTGGAACATCACGTTGAGTCCAGACATCCGCTTCTTTCCGGGCTTCAGAATCGATGCGCGCTGGCTGCCCGCAGCTACATGGGATTTGGCCGGGGCTGATGTCGAAGTCTCCGACACCGCTCCCCGGTGGCATGGAGACGAAGGGCTGCACGATGCGTTGGTCAAACTTGGCCGCCCTGCCGATCGTTATGGAATCGGATGGAGTGGCATTCTCCCCACATTTGAGGGCAGCTGGTGGGACGGACGATCTTCCAACACAACCGCCATAGTCCGCGAGGTGTGCTCGGAACTGAAGAAGGAGATCGAATATCTCTTTTCCGCGTTACCGACAAATGAGACTTCTGGGACCAATAGACGGTAGGGTTTCACCGTCCGCTTGCACCACAACCTCGAGTGCTTTCGTGGTGCCGTTTTTGCTCCGTGGCAATTTGTTCGACGGCATCCCACGACGTGAGATTGCTTGGCATGAAAGTCCCATCTGTTCCGTTCGGATAGTCGACTCGTCCCACTAGTCGTTCCGGCCCAATCGTGGCAGTTACGCACTTCAGTTCGCCACCGCAGCTCTCAAACTCTTTCCAGAGTTCCGAATACCGCTCCCATTCACTACCGAACCAGCTGCCGTCAACGCGAACCGCATAGACAACCGGGTGGCCCGCATCTCGCTGAGCAACAAGCTGCGACCGCACCAAACCTATCGCCGTCCGATGCTGATGGAGATTTGCAACATCTTTCAGTGCAGCAATCGCCGCTAACGTCGGAGGATGTGGGCGACCATACTCCTTGAGTCGAGCTTCCCAATAGTCAATCTGCGCCTGCAGACTTTCGGGACTATCGCAGATAGACAAGAATCGTTCTGCATCTTCGATAGTTTTCCTGACGACCTCGCCACCGCCATCTGTCGCATACGCGCGCGCTCCCCAGAAACTTGGCGCGAAAAATACCTCACGTTCGCTGAAAGGCATCGAGTCCTCGAAGCCCGCGAAGAAAGTCGAGCTCCCAATAAAGCGGTGCGCGTTGTCAACTGCCTTCAAACCTTCCAAATCGAGCGAGATTGCTCCTGAAACCAACCCGCGCCGTTCGATGTCTGGACTGTAGGTACTCCACGTTCCGTGGTAAAGCACGGTCCTGTTCTCAAAAATCTCTCGGCCGAAAGGGTACGTGTTGTCCTGTTTATCGGAAATTGTGTGGAGCTCCATGAGTGCCATTTTACGTTCTCTTGAAAGATACAGAGCCGCAATGCTTCGATATGGACAGCAAGGTCAGGCAATTCCCGCCCTACTCGAAGCTAATAAGCAGTCTCGCCTTGCCCCGTCGCCATGAGAGCAGCACACGTATCAACTCGCGATTACACGGAACGGCAATTCGAAGTGGCTTCTGACAAAATTCCTCGTAAGACCGAGGAGTTGAAGCTGATCCTCTGAGACCGCGGCTTTTGACAGGCCAGGTTGGACAACTGCAATTGATAGAAAGATCGGCACTAGCGTGGCGATATTCTGGATTGTCCTGATGATCTCGACCGAGCCCTTCTCGATCCGCGACGTGCCATAGTTGCGCTTTCGTTGCTCTTCGCGCTTTAGCATGTGAGCGAGCAAATCTTGCTTTTTGAGAATCGCGGCGGCCCACCAGATGCTAGTCTGCGCTTGCCCGCAAACTTCATAGAGGTCTTTCACTCTTGCTCCGGCAGCTTCGGCGCCTGAGAACTTGCAATGCAGGAGTTCGATTTCAACGCGCTCTGGTGTCTTAAGTCCACCAATCACCTTGATCGCGATAACATCGGCCGCTTCTCCAGGGCTGTCGTCGTCAAACACCAAATCAATGCTTTCGTCTTGCTTCAGCTGGCTGATTACCTTCCATTGAACTGTCCCAGCATCCTTGTGAATGCCCTGCGACTCGCGCCTGATATCTATTCCTGTCCAGTCCCATGCCTCGATCTCATCCATGTCGAAGAGCGGTTGAGGAATCCTCAATTCTGTGAATTCGTTGCCAGATAGAGAAGATCCGTCTGCGAACCAGATAATGGGAGGATTTCTGTAGAGGAAGTCAGCAAGTGAATTTTCTCGGGCGTTCGCTCCGTGTTTGATCGCCGCCGTCCCGTCGCCTCGCAATCGAAATGCAAAGTCTTTCGTCTCGCCATCAACGATGAAGTCCAACTCGAACTCTTTTGACCTTGTTTCTGTGTAGATCCTAAATCTCAATGGAGTGCTAATCGACGGCAAAACCAACTCGATGGATGTGATGTTGAGCGACGTTTCTTCGTCGTCCAATACGAACTCCCACCTGCGCTCCGTCTCCATATAGATATCCGTAGGCCAGTCGATAGCAATCGGCATTTTCTCCGGGCGCCGATCAACAATCTTCAAAAGAAGACAATGCTTGAAGATTTCATCCGGGTCAATGGACGCATCGATGACCTTCCGTCCCACTTCATCGCACCATGCTGGAAAGCGGTCGAGTCTTTCTCGTCGATGCGACCAGATTCGGCCTTTCTTGGATACACCTATCGTCTCAAGTTCCCCTTTTGTGTAACCCGTTCCCGCTAGCACGGCTTTTTGTGCTGTCCCTCGCTGCAGCTGGGTAATGCTTGGCTCGACATCCCCACCCATACGACCTGTGTACCGAATGTTTCTACCCAACATCTCGGTCAATCCAACATTCTGGAACTTTACCAAAGATAGGCCGGCGAACGCCCTGAACAGGGGATCGCCAGTAATCAACGAGACATCGTCCCCACCGATTGCCCTTGCAAGCTGGCCGAACTCGCCGTTATTTCCAGAGTTGTTGATGAACAACAAGTTCGCGGACTCGTTCCAATAGGCCACGTAAAGTTCCCACTCGACGGAATGAAGATTCTGCGCGTCTGTCCAAGCAAGTGGAAGTCTTCTCGTTGTGACGATAATCAATACGTTCGCGCTTGCGTTCACGGTGTGGTGAACTTGCAAACAATCTTCGATTTGAAGGATCCCCGCCCGAAAGTTTTCCGGGTTCCACGCGGTGCAGCGTGTTCTGTAGATCACGGCGCTGGTAGCTGGCTTGACTGTTTGCAGTGGGACGTCCGCGGGAAAATCATCAAAGTTGGCGATGAATTCCTGAGACGCGATTTCGAGACCGATAAGCTGCTCTGAGAGTTCGGGAAGCAGCTTGTTCCAATCAGGATCCTGGGTATAGAGCTTCTTCAGCTCCTGCTGAACATCAACGTCTGCAACATTCGCAATGAACGTTGCGTCCCCGAGCCCTTCCTTCACTCTTGTAAAGCGGCCTGCTAACTGAAGGGTTATCGCGAGCGACTTCCGGATATCGTGAAACGCTGCGATCTTGAGTTCGGGCATATCGAACCCTTCACCCAACATGTCCACACACACCACCACGCGTGCTTCACCCGAGAGCAATTTCTTCGTTGCCACCTCGCGTGCTTTACTCTTAAGCCCCGTGTGCATCTCGATGGCATTGAGATCGGCGTGGCGACTGTAAAGCGAGAAAATCTGTTTCGCGCGTTTCACTGTCGAAACCCTTGCCATGAGCACCTGTCCCGAATCCCAATTAGCCCTCAAACACGCAATCGCCTTTTCCGCGATTGCCGCATCGGCATCGGCCTTGTCATAGATGTGCACCGTCTCGAACTTGATCGGCCGGAAGTATTCTTCTTCCTGTGCCTTGTGTAGGGGGTACCGGAACACAATCTTTCCTTCAAGTTGCTTGCCGTCCTCGCGGAAAGGTGTAGCAGTGAATTGGACAATCCGGGTGTTGGCAAAGCACTTCTTGAAGGCGGTCCAAGTCGGCGCCTCGACATGGTGAGCTTCATCAATGAACAAATAAGAACAATGGCTCGCGAAGCGCTCTTGAACCTCACGGGAGCTTCGTCCAAGAATTGCGCTCGTGCTAATGCAGACTTGCGTCCGCTCCATCAACTCATCGACTTCTTCGACCGAAGTGGGAATGTGTTGCAGGTTGCAGACGATAGGGTATAGGGCATCGGCAGAAACAACCCCGACGTCAGGACTCTTCAAAATCCCTAGTGATAAGAATTTCAGGTAAAGCTGTGAGCGGAGAGCGTCGGTCGGAACTACTACTACGACTTTGCGGCATTCCTGAGAAACCAGGATCGACAGCATGGTTTCGGTTTTTCCCGTTCCTGTAGGCATCACGACGGTAGCGGTGGTATTACTGACCGTCCAATGCGAACTCAGAGCGTGTAGAGCTCCAATTTGCGGTTTTCTCAGGCCCTTACGCTGACGCGCTCGGTCTTCTTGACGATAACTAAATGCTTCTGTCCAGCTTGCTAGAACTTGGTCGATCGAACCGTCTAGATTAGGTCCCTCGCCACTAAGCGAGGGAACGGCCATTTTCAACCAAGTCCCCGCAGCCGCGTTGACGAAGACTTCAGCTTCTTCTAGATCGAAAGCGATCACGTTTTGAAAAGTATCAGGAATAGCCTTCGACTTAGCTGGCACGAGAAGAATTTCTTCTCCAGCAGCTGGTTGAAAAAGCCATCCTCTAAGCCCCGGAGTCTCGTACCGCGCCAAGTTACCGTCTACTTCGACAGCCGTCCTCTTGAGCTGCTGTATCGAGTGACCATTGGGAGTCTTCAGGTTAATGGCGAATTGAGCGGGTAGACGAAGGCGCAATGGACTCTCTCACCGTGGAATGGGGCCCATCGCCATTATCTATTGTTCTAGCGACGAAATAGTTTAAATACACCCTTCTCGAATCGTCCTATTTGAGAGTCTGCTGCCGGTTTCGCCGTCATCCGACTCCGCCGGAAGCCGCTTCGCGTCTTCCGGACGAAAGCCTAAGCGGGACGTTCCCTCCCGCAACGCCCTCCCTGAAGGCTTAAGAACCAGCCAGACAACAGCGGCTAAGGGGCGCTGCCCCCCGCGCTCTGCAAGGCCATTCGCCCTCCGGGTTTTGGCTCCCCCACGCTGCGCGCGGTCCCCCCAAAAAGCTTCGCTCGAAGACCTTTCCGTTTGCTACCCCCGCGTTCGCCACGTGGCGTCCGGCATGTGCCCATGCCGCCGCTTTGCGAGCGGACAAGCAACAGCAAAAGCGAGAGGCTTCCAATGCGTTCTACACAAACCAGACCACCCTTCACACCCAACCCTTTCACGTGGCGCGGCTTTGCCAGCGTGCGCATGGGGGATCACCTCCTTGGCGAAGACACCGTAGACCTCGCCAGTTTGGGCTTTTGCGGCGATACGGAAACCGTCTCTTGCTCCCTCTGCGGAGAAGTCCTCGGGCATATCCCGGTGGAACTTGTCGGCGAGGAGTTTCGGGACATCACCACCACCCACACCGCACCCGTACTCGCTTGGCACCTTGCCAAGCACCACCCTCACTCTGCCTAAACCAGCGCACCAAGGAGAAATGCCATGAGCAAGGTCACAGCCATCGACAGCAAGAAGCCGACAACCAAAAAGGAAATCATCGACGCCAACGTCAAGCTCTTGATTGAGCAGTTGGAAGCCGGAAAGTCCGACGCCCTCACGAGCTACCTCACCGCCATGAGCCGCTTCCATCGCTACAGCTTTGGAAACGTGCTGGAGATTGCGCGGCAGATGCCCACCGCGACCCACGTAGCCGGATTTTGGGCATGGAAGAACCTTGGGCGTTCCGTGAACGCAGGAGCCAAAGGCATCCGTATCCTTCGCCCACTGATGGGCATTCGGCGCAAGAAGGATAGCGAAGCCGAGAAGGACATCACCAAGCAGAACCAGCCTGTATTGCTTGGCTTCACCAGCGCGTACGTATTCGACATTTCGCAGACCAACGGTGTTGAGCTTCCGGCTATGCGGCAGGTGCAGGGCGACCCCGGCGACAACATCGAGCGTTTGACCGCATTCCTCAAGAGCCGCAAGATTCAGGTTCTTTACCGCGACGACTTGAAGGGCGCGATGGGTGCTAGTGCTGGCGGACGCATCTTCCTCCTGAACGGACAGACGAAGGCCGAGGAGTTCTCAACCCTTGTGCATGAAGCCGCGCACGAACTCTTGCATCAGGCCGACCGCCCTACCGCGACCACTAAGACCGTACGCGAGACGGAAGCCGAGGCTGTGGCGTTTGTTGTCGGCAAGTCCATCGGGCTGGTGACGAGCACCGCGTCAGCCGACTACATCCAGCTTTACCACGGCAGCGCGAAGCTCTTGGGCGAGAGCTTGGAAGTGATTCAGCAGACCGCGCACCTCCTCCTCACCGCCTTGCAGCCGGAGACGAAGACACAGGCCGACACTACCGATGCAGAACTCGCGGAGGTAGCGGCATGAAGACCATCCTCGACATCCTCAAGCAAGCTGGAGGTTGGCACCCAGGTCTCTATCTCAAGGTAGAGAATCCGCCCCATCCCACGTTAGTCATCGACGCGATGGATGAGTCCGGGCCTTGTGGTCTTCCCGCCCTCTCAATCGCGCAGTACATCGACGCCCTCGCTCATCCAGAGATGTACTTCGAGCTTGGACACGCGGGAGGGACGCACCTCAACCCCTTCTACTACCGCAACGACTATCGGGGCGAGGAAGAGTGGTCGCGTTTCATCAACCAAGACCATTACACCTACGACACGCAACTTCACACGCGACACGAAGCCCTCGCCAAGACATGGGACGGAACTTTGCGGTCGCAACTCTTCGCCGATGTCTTCACGGACAGGTGCATCGTTCGCTAGTCCGCTCCCCTGGGGCGGAACAAGCCCGACCTGTCCCGCTCCGCGACCTCATCCCTCAACCGCTCGAAAGGAGCCGCATCATGGAAACCATCGCCATTACTTCTGCTACCGTTCCGCAGGACATTCCCCTATCTCTCCTCATGGAGTCCGCCACCAACCCTCGCCAACACTTCGAAGAAAGCACCTTGAATGAATTGGCGGAAACCATTCGCAAGACCGGCGTCTTCCAAGCCATCCTCGCCCGTCCCAAAGATGAGCGGTTAGAGATCGTCTTCGGAGCTCGGCGGTTTCGCGCTTCGCTGTTGGCAGGGAAGGACACCATTCCCGCGCTTGTCCGTGAGATGAGCGATACGGAAGTCTTGGAAGCGCAGCTAGTCGAGAACCTTCAGCGGCGCGACGTTCACCCGATGGAAGAGGCCGAAGGCTATAAGCGTCTGCTGACTCTCGCGGAGCCAACGTACACGGTGGAGCAAATCGCCGCCAAGGTCGGCAAGTCTCCGGCCTACATCACAACCCGATTGAAGCTGACGGAGTTGTGCGACGAGGCGACCGCCGCGTTCTACCAGAACCATATTGGTGTCGGTCATGCACTGTTGCTGGCGAAGCTGCCAGCCAGCCAACAGATCGCCGCACTCCGCGCCTGTTTCAAAGAGGTCTACACGGGAGGCGACACACCTGCGCACGTCCTCTTGCCCGTCCGCAATCTTCAGTTCTGGATTGCGACGAACGTCCTCTTGCTCTTGAAGGATGCGCCATTCAATAAACGCGACTCGCAGCTCGTGCCGTCCGCTGGCAGTTGTGCGGAATGCCCCAAACGCACCGGACACAACAAGCTCTTGTTTGGCGATGACCTCGGCAAGCAGGGCGACCAATGCACCGACCCGACCTGCTATCAGGCCAAGGTATCGGCTCACATCCAGAAGACCGTCGCCGCCAAGCCGGAACTCGTGCAAATCAGCACGGCCTATGGAGCGCAGGAGGAAGGAAGCCCGGTCTTACCGCGCAACAAGTACACCGTGATTCGGGACGAACGCCCCAAATCCAAGGACGAAGCCAAGCGCCCCGAATACAAGGAGTGCAAGTTCACCACTGAGGCCATCATCACCGAAGGCACGGACGTAGGCACGACCCACAAGGTCTGCGCGAACGCGAACTGCCCGGTGCATCATCCCAAGCAGCCAGTCAGCCGAGACGAAAGCTGGAAGGCAGAACAGGAGAAGCAGCGCAAGGAGACCGCCATCGCAAACACCGTTGGACTTCGCATCTTGACTGCCATCGGCTCCGCTGTCCCGGTTCGCCTGTTGAAGCGTGACTTGCTTCTCATCATCGACAAGCTGACCGCTTCAATGGATGACAGCCGCGTGGAGATGTTGGCGCGGCAGCATGGCATTCGTCAGAAACGAGACGATGGTGGCGTGAAGAAGACGTTCACCGCTTTCCTAAAGAGGGCGGACGAAGGCACGCTCTCTCGGATAACCGTCGAGGCGAGCATCTTACTGGCGGCATCGCGTGGCAACTCCACCAATGTCCTGAAAGACGCAGCAACCGCCTACAAAGTAGACACGGACGCCATCGCCGCTAAGGTGCGACAGGAATTCTCTGCGAAGGAGAAGGCGAAGAGGGCCGCACAACCTGCGGCCAAGACAGTCAAGAAAGCGGCCTAACCGTGTCGGTTCCTTGGAGGGGCGGCCAATGGCCGTCCCTCGTCTTTTCCTTAAAAAGCGCAGGGAGAACCCGCTTTGGTTTCTCCCCGCGCCCCTCATCCCGCTACCGGCCCCTCTCGCCGGCTGCGCGGCAGGAGTCGAGTTCCTCCTCCTGCACCTTCCCCTTCTGCGTGAATAGCAACTGACGAGAAGAGCGTTTCTACTCTGGTGTCCATACTTGCGTGGGTGCTCGTGGAGATTGTGATGCAGAAGTGAACCGAAGTACCCCACCAACCCGATTTCCACACACGATCTGTCATTTTTCTTGACAAGACAAAGAGCGCCCCATACTCTAATTTCAGCCACCGAAACGGATGGTCGCAGTTGCATCTTTGACAATCTCCTTCGCAGCAAATGTACGTACCATGCCAGAGTTCCTTACGAGGAACGTAACGCCGTGACTTGCACGGCGACGGCCTAACAACCGTCAATCGTTCGACCACACATCACGGTTACGAGCGAAACGCGAACAACGAAAGTAGAGTGAGTACACGTTGAGAGCGGCACACAATGGCTGAGTCTTTGGTTCCCTCCATTCCCTTACTCGGTGCGTGTCGGGCTGCGGCACCTTGGCAAGAAGCCGAGGCACCTTGGTATTTCGCCAAGGCGCGGATAAGGAGACAAAATGAAACAGCAAAAGCAACTGAAGGCCAGCATCGTCCTCATTCAGGGAATGCTTGCCCGAGATGGATGGGAACCGAAACAGAAGAATGCATTGGAACGTGCATTGAAGAACCTGCACATTCTCCGTCGTTTACCGCAAAAGCAACAGATCAAGGGTCTGGCGCTGCTGCGGGAAATTATCGAAGAGATCGTTCGCAATTTCATCGACCACGCAACCGATGTCTAGTTTCGAGAAGACTCAGTACCAGTTTAGGAGCATATGAATTACTCAAAGGCAATACGTGTAACGAGGGCTCTCGCTGATTTGTCGCAGCGAGAGCTTGCCGAGGAACTAGGGGTAGACCCGAGCTACGTGTCGATGCTTGAAAAGGGCAGTCGAGAGGTTACGCCGGAAATTCTGAAAAAGATCGCGAACAAGTTGAACGCCCCTATTAGTCTTTTCACTCTGATCGCGGCAGAGCAACAGGATGTAAACGAGGCCGCAGGGAGACGTGTGTCTCAGTTAGGAAAAGCGTTGGCCGAGGTGTATTTTGCAAATCACGACACAACTCGACCAACCCATCGAGCAGTTAAAGCTCGGAAACCTGCGGCGTCTCACTCAAAGGCTGAACGTTAGCCTCGGCGAGCTTACTGGCATCGCGAACAACGCAATGTCACAGTACAAGCCGTTCCCGCTTCAGCCGAAGCAAAACCTGTTCTCACGTAAGCCGCCAAAGTCACCTAGACCAATAGACCGTCCAACTGGGCGATTGCTGGAAGTCCAGAGAAGCATCAACGACATCCTGCTTCGCTCAATTCTGCTACCCGAACACATCAATGGTGCAGTGCCTAAGCGAACAATCTACCTTAACGCGGAGATGCACCGGGGGGCACCTGTACTGGTGACCATCGACATCAGGCAATGCTTTCCGAGCATCACGTCGAAGCATATCTACCAAGTGTGGTGCAAGACCCTTGGGTGCTCACCCGAGATCGGCGCACTGCTCACGAAATTGACTACATTCGAGCGTCGGCTCCCGCAGGGCGCTCCTACAAGTCCTGCGCTCGCCAACCTCTTCATTTGGTCAATCGACAGGCCTGTCCGAGCGTTGTGTATGGAACTCGGCCTCACATATTCAACTTGGCTCGACGACCTAGCGTTTTCCGGCGCTCGCGCTCGCGAAGCGATTCAACCTGTCATCCATTGCCTCGCCGCGAGCGGACTAGCAGTCTCGCATAAGAAAACTAAGTTGATGGGCGGACACGAAATCAAGAAGCTGACCGGCACAAGGTTGGGCGGAGTCACGCTGCGCTTCCCCAAACCATATCTTTCAAACGTTCGTGCGGGGATTTGGACTCTCAGTCAGGGAAAGGTTCCGGCTTCGATGGAACTACGCAACGCAGCACAACTGCTTGGGCGGCTCCGCCACGTAAGAAGAGTCTGCGCTGCGGATTTCACGCCGCTGTTGAAACATCTTCAGCTTCATGTCGCAACTTTTCCTGCTGCTGTCCGCCCGTCCTTTGAAGAGTTTCTTGTCGCTCTCGACTAGCGTAGTCATCGGTAGCAACTACCTCTACGACGCTTCGCCTTATTTCAACGCGAGGGGATGTTTCGATTCGACTCCGCTGAAGGTGCCGACCGGGAACCGGCAGCCGGGGTGTCTTTGCAGGTGTTCGATGTGGGCTCGGGCTCCGAGGCTCGATTCTTTGAGCGCTTGCACCGGGCCATGGCAATATTTGCAGCGCATGATCTCAGTGCGCTCTGTGAGGGCTTCGTAGAGGGTGCATGGAAGCCAACGCCCACGCACCTTCACCTCGCACTCCGTCATCACCGGTGGTTTCTTCTTGGTAGCCACTGATGTATTTGGATGCCTCCAGACGATCTGTCGGCAGACGTTTCTTCCGACGTTGAAGCCGGAACTCAAGTGAGTGCGCCTCAGAGCGGGTGAGGGTTACCGTGGGGACGGTAATGACAAGTCGGCTTCGCATCAGCAATCCTGCCCCACAGAACGATTTTGCAGGTTTCGTGATAGGCTCGTTCCTCCTCCTCCTGCACCTTCCCCTGTCCACGTAGCGTCGCACGACGACAAAACGATAGCCAGGGTCTCATTCATCTTGCGAGTGCGGAAGTGCCTTACATCAATGCGAAGCGGGCGTCGATGAACCCGAAAAGACGGAAGGAATGCGGATACTGATGCCTATCGCGAAAGCGCTTGTTTCGTACTTCTCAGTCGTGGGACTTGGTGCTCCCCCCAGACACTTCTGGATCACAACACCGTTTTCAGTGACGGAGCCGTTCACGTTGCATAAGATTTCGTTCGCGTATTCATTCTGAGTCAACCGGACATCGTGGGTGTAGTGGTAAAAAGCACTAAACATAATGGACCTCCAGGAAACTGATGGACCGCCAGCAAAGTCGGTCGAAGCTGTATAAGGGTTCACTCCTAGAGCAGTCGATAAGTAGAAGGCACCACGGCGTCGGCCCATCCAAGTAAACTCGGGGGAAATCCTCCAATTCGCCGCGACAAAAGGAACAATAGCCGGTCGGGTGAAGGATTTAACAATCTCGACATCTCCGAACGTGGGAGACATCCCAGCAGTAGGCGTCGCTATCGTTTGGCTATTGAACGATCTGTTCGGCACTGTCGAAAATAGTGCCCCTGAGGACACTTCGAAGATGGGTTGTGCAAACAAGACCGTGAAGGAAGCGATGGACTTCTTTTGCGTCGCAGGAGTCACTGTCGCCTGAGTGCCGGAAAGGCGATTGACTGCACTGACCGTCCAGGTCGCTTGTACGCCTGGCAGTTTTGGTTGCCAACCAGCGACGCTTGAGTTCAACGGATCTTGAATGGGAGCGAACTCTAATACCGGTGCGTTCGTTCCCAGATAAGACTGGACGAGACCGCCCTTCGGATGGACGAGTTGCAAGTTGACGTATGCCTGATTGAAGTCTTTCAGGATGCTGGTGATCTCTGGAGAGAAAGAAGCTAACTCCGCCTGAAGCCGCGTCAGCTCATCGTGATTGATTGCTGGATCTAAGTTCTTCAGCCGGCATGCCAGCGATTTCGCCTGTGCGTCAGTGATACTGTCGGGGTCACTTGGGCACGCTGCCAAGTCAGACGTAAGCTGCGCTCCTCGGGTCAGCAATCCTGCTATCTGAGGCAATGGCTTTGCGGTTGGCACAAGACTTGTATCGCCGGTCAGTTCATATTCCACGTAGGCCACCCAGTATTGCGTGCCCGTCCACGGGCTGGGGCCGTCGCCGATGTTTGCAAACCGAACTAGACTGGCCAACATCTGAGGGGACGGCACAGCTTGTGCCTCATTCAGCTGTGCGTAAACGACGGCGGAGTCCTCGGCGAAACCACGCAACAACTTCGTTTCCGCAATAAGGTCGGCGGTCAATTGAACAGGGTCCGTGAACGTCGTGTTCGGTGCTGGAGTAGGAGCGATCGCGTAGTTATGGACGAGAGCTTCGGCCGATACCATATCGACATGCCCCTGAAGAATGGCTCCTTTGCTCATGGGCAGAGCTGCGCTGACAAATCCTTGAGTCTGATCCGTAAGGTCGCCTAGTTGTGCGCCGGAAACATCGAGATACAGATCCTCGTAATCGAGAGGATGAGCCACAAGGACGCGAATACTGGCGTTTCGCCGCATACGAAAAGTCGGCAGTGACAGCGGATACTTTCTGTCGATAACAATGGTGCAACTGCCATTCAACTTTTCGGTTGAGCAGATCTTATCGGGAGCGGTCGCAGACGCTAACGTCTGAGCCTTCAGTAGTGATTGTGATGCAAACAGCAGTGCAGATATAGATAAACCGGCCCATAAGCTTCTCATCGGGAGCCTCCAAGATAAGGTTTTTGTAGTCTGTCGGAATTGTAAAGTCTCTTGCGTCACCCTCGAATGAATCTTGGTCGCACATAAACAGGCGCCCCACGTTCCTGCACTATTTCCTCGAATGAGGACTAATACGGGAATGGCGGAGCGCCTTAAGAAGTATTCAAATATCAATTCTCTTTCAGGCTAACGGCCACTTGAGCACGCCTCCACGTAAGGCTCAAGAGCTTCGACAATCTTGTCCTGAATTAGATCGATTGGGTTGACCGAGAGCCGTTTTTCCCGGACCTCGATGTACTGCTTCGGGAGGTAGTCGGACAGCATGGTGAGAGGAATTGGGTGAGAACTGAGATTCGAGATCAAGCGATTCACAGCAGATTGAACCTCGGGCAGAGTCCAGTAGTATCGGATCCGATCGCTGTAGCTATGGATGAGCATGCGGTGAATCTCTTGATCGGACCCGAGGTAATGTTCTTTCCAATGCTCCGGATGCTGCTGCATGGCAATGAGCAGCACCTCTTCAAGGTGTGACTGTTTATTGACGGGCAAGAGTTCCTTTTCAATCTGCAAGAGAGCGAAAATCCCCTGCCGCATTGCATATGTTAGGGCGGGTCCAACTTTCAGAAGGGAGAACCCGTCCTCGACTAATTCTGCGAACGTTCGCGGCTTCTGATAGTCCGTTGAATGAGCCTCGAAGATGATCTCTGGATGGTTCTCAAGAATGCGAGATAGGGATTGAGCTTTCGAACTTTCGTAATCGACGACGTCTTCATGACCGAACTCGACTCCAGGCTGTGTGACCAACGCGATGACGTTGGTCCAAGCGCCGTCGAGTCCCGCTGCGGCGAAAGCTTGGCGATGAAGTTCAAGTGATTCTTCAGCGTCCGCTGGCTTTGTGACGCTGACTTCCAACTCCTCGACTGAACCACCTGGAACCGGAACTTCCGTTCCAACGACATATCGAAGCGATTTTCCGCTAGATGCGGATTCTGCACACCGAGCGAGCATAGCCGCTCTTTGTGCGATGGTTTTTGAGGGTAGGGGCTGAGGATCGTCTGCACACGCCATGCTCGCGTCGAGATGGATCTTAGTAAAGCCGGCCCGTACAAACTCGCTCACCAAGTCGCAAGCATTTGCGAGTGCTTCGTCTGCAGGCAGATTTCTCCATGGATAGGGACCAAGATGGTCTCCACCGAGGATCAGCCGTCTTGTATCGAAGCTAACGCGTTCTGCAATTCCTTCTACGTATCGGCGAAAGTCGATTGGGGTCATGTTCGTGTATCCCCCGAATTGGTTGACTTGATTGCAAGTCGCCTCAATAAGCAATGGGCCTGACTCGGTCGCCATTCGCTTCATCGAGGCCTCCAGGACCCACGGATGGGCTGAGCAAACCGAGAAGATGCCTAACCGTTTGCCGGTTGCTCTCGCGTGGGCTAATTCCTTGAGGTCGTATACCGCAGTGGCCATTTCCGTTCTCCTAATGAATCTCGAATGCCGGTACTACACGGTTGATCGCGCCGGTTGGGCTAGGAGTGTCAGGCGTGAGGCCGACCTCCAAGCTGGCAAAAAGGCCAAGACATTGCCCAAACATAATGTCCAGGACAGGACGGTAGAAGTCGGGAATAGAGCCCCAACGATCTGGCGCTAGGAGATGCGTGGAGTCTAAATTCGGCAGCTCGCACGTTTCAGCGCCATTGACTGCAATAGTCAAAGCGACCAAGCCCTTACTCTCGATTTCATGGAGAAGATCAAGCTCGTAGCGTCGACGAGTCTCATCGGTCGAAAGAAATTGGATCAGAATAGTGTCGCGGTCCAACGCCGCCATGGGGCCATGTCTGAGACCTAATGTCGTTTCGGACATAGTTTTGATTCTTCCTGCGGTCAATTCGAGAAGCTTAAGAGCTGACTCTGAGGCAACGCCGGCGAGAACGCCTGAACCGAGA
>Ga0302309_10002016_pt1 | contig 17484 bp, 17 predicted proteins | sample III_Palsa_N1_1_FD_200453 | JGI IMG/M metagenome (GOLD analysis project Ga0302309, IMG submission 200453) | Peat permafrost microbial communities from Stordalen Mire near Abisko, Sweden - III_Palsa_N1_1 | ecosystem: Environmental > Terrestrial > Soil > Palsa > Peat permafrost | place: Sweden... | reverse complement strand
CAGGGAAGAACATGTCTGCTTCGTCGACAGCAATTTCTTCCAATTCTTCTCCTATAAATTAATCCAGGGCGATGCTGCTTCGGTATTGAAGGACGTAAACACGATCGCTATATCTGCATCGGCCGCGGAAAAATACTTCGGTAAAACTGATCCCATGGGCAAGTTTTTAGATGTTGCCAATTCAGGCGGCACCCTGCATTGCATGGTGACAGGCGTTTTTAAAGACGTACCGGCAAATACCACCATGAAATTTAACTTCCTGTTATCGTGGTCCAGCTCGCCGAAAAATTCAAGAAATTTTTGGTACCAGCATGAAAGCTACACGTTTGTAAAGCTTAAACCGAACACCAACATCCCGGCATTGGAAGCAAAGTTCCCGGCGCTTGCCGAGCGTTACAAAACCGGACCGGCGCTTAAAGATCTTAAATGGGCCATTCGCCTGGTTCCAATTACCGCCATGCACTTAAATCCGGCAAAGCCTTACGAGATCGAAACGAAAGGAAATGCCCGCGCCGTAAGTTTTTTGAACATTATCGCGTTTGTGATATTGATCATAGCTTGCGTAAATTACATCAACCTGGCAACGACCAAGGCGGCGGAAAGGGCCAGGGAAATTGGTATTCGCAAAGTAAGCGGCGCCCGAATAAGCCAGGTATTAGCGCAGTTTTTAATTGAATCGGGCATTATTAATCTCGCGGCATGCATAGTAGCGGTAATACTTATAAAAGTTTCTCTTTACTACCTGCCCGAACTAACTGGCAAGACAGCCTCCGAAAGTTTGCTTTTTGATTCGCCTTTATACCTGCAAACCATTGTGGTGCTTTTGATCGGTATGTTTTTGTCGGGCTTTTATCCGGCGATGGTGCTGGCAAATGTTAACCCGGTGGTGGTGCTGAAGGGACGGTACAGTTTTTCAAAGGGCGGGGTTTTGTTGCGCAAAGGGATGGTGGCCTTCCAGTTTACTGCTTCGCTCCTGCTGATTGCCGGCACCATCGCTATTTACCGGCAGATCGTCTTTATGAGCAATGCAAGCACCGGCGTAGCGCTCAATCAAACTATTGTAGTAAAAGGGCCTGTAGGGAACAATTCAGAACTAAAAATAAACAGCTTTAAGCAGGAGATAAAAAAGCTGCCGGGGGTAAAAAGTTTCACCGCCTCGGGCGCGGTTCCCGGCAAGGAAGTCGCCGAATTTTCGGCGGACAGGCGGTATGGGGCGTCGAAGTCGGACGAGCATTTGTTTGAAACCCTGCGTGTTGATTTTGATTTTATCAAAGCTTATGACCTGGCGGTTATTGCGGGCAGGGCGTTTGATCAAAGCCACACCTCCGACTCAACCGGCATCATATTAAATGAAGCCGCTGTAAAATTATTTGGATTTGCATCAGCCAATGACGCCATCGGGAAAAAGGTTTGGATAGAAACCCTTGGTAAAAAACCCAATGAGGTGATCGGCGTTGTAAAAAACTATCACCAGCAATCCCTGCAACGCGATTTTACACCGGTTATCCTATTGATGGATCCAGCTTTGAGGTGGGTGCCCGTAAATTACTATTCTGTTAAACTCAATACCGGGGATATGCACGCGTCAGTTGCCGGCATCCAAAATATATGGGGGAAATACTTTCCTGAAAGCTCTTTTGATTTCTTTTTTCTTGATGATTTTTACAACAGCCAATACCGGGATGAAACGCAGTTTGGGCATATATTTTTGCTGTTCTCGTCCCTGGCTATTATCATCGCGTGCATGGGTTTATTCGGCCTTACCGCTTACGCGGCGGGCCGCCGGAAACGGGAAATAGGGATACGAAAGGTATTGGGCGCATCGGTGAAACACATCATCGCCATCCTGACGTTTGATACTGTAAAACTGATTCTCGCGTGCAGCGTTATTGCCATTCCCGTTGCTTACTTGCTTGTAAACCAATGGCTTCGTACTTATGCATTTCGGGTACAGCTAAATGTGTGGCAGTTTATTGTACCGGTAATAGCGCTGATCGTGATAACCCTGGCAACTATCAGCGTGCTAACAATCAATGCAGCAAGGGCAAACCCGGCGGCGACATTAAAGGATGAATAAATTAGTGGAGTTTATTGTGTCCACCCGTTGAAATGTCTTCGCTTGAGTGCCTCTAATTGCTATCGTCCACGTTCGCGGGCACAAGGAATGCCCCATCGGGGCAACCCGTTTGTAGAAAATAAACATCAAGAAATATTGCCCTGTAGGGGCTACCCTTAGCCATCTAACAGGTCGTGGAAGATGTATTTTTCATCGTACTCCACCGCGTAGTCATTAAGCATATCCAGGTATTCTTCCCTAAACGTCTTTTTCGCATGATGTTTCTTTTGACCCATAATATATTTAACAACGCCATCAATTTGTGACCGGCTGTTGCTGAATGCTCCATAACCATCCTGCCAATGAAATTTTCGTTCGGTAAATCCTTCTTTATTTACAAATTCCGAACTATCACCTTTTGCCAAACGCATCATATCCGAAATGGATTGTTTGGGATTGAGGCCGACAAAAAAATGCAAATGATCGGGCATCGAATTGATGGCCAATAATTTATGCCCATTATTTTGTAAGATGCCGGTGATATATTGGTGAAGTCGTTCTTCCCAGGTGGGCGCAATGACCGCTTTCCTGTATTTCACAGCAAAAACGCAGTGAATGTACAATTGGATGTAGGTGTTAGACATATTGATAAAATTGTGTTCAAAAATAACATTAAACGGCATATCGGTGAAGGGTAGCCCCGATGGGGCAATAAAAATTATGTTGGCGGTGTGCTACAAACGTTTAGCCCCTACGGGGCAGGGCGAAGGTACATTTGAAATATCCCGTCATTTGGATGTGATATTGGACAAATTGATATACTTATTTCTCAAAAATGACATTCAATAGCATATCGGTCAGGGGTAGCCCCTATGGGGCAATAAAAATTGTGTTGGCGGTGAGCTACAAACGTTTAGCCCCTACGGGGCAGGATGCACATTTATTTGGAATGTTGCACCAGAACGCAATCTCTCCTGTCGGAGGAAAATATTGACAAAAAAAACACGTCAAAAAATTATGCGCCGCAGGTGTTAAAAATAGACTTTGCGATACCGAAATGCTTCTTCGACCATTGTGTTTAATGGTCGCTAACACGATTTGAATTATTTTTTCCAAATAAATTGGGACAGGTATAAATCCATGTCAGCTTTCATAATTAGATAAGCGCCATTGTTTTGCTCTCTCAAGTCTTTTAAATATCCTCCAACCATTGAACCAATTTCGCCACCAGTTGATCCGCTTCTAATTCTGACTCTGATTTCGTTTAGGACACCTTCGTGATCCGGGACTAACTTATGTTCAGCAATTGCTAATATTTCAGTGTAGTCCATGCTTTTTTTCATCTTCAAATTCTCAAATCAACAAATTCTTAAATTCGAATGAGCCTCGCCACAAACATCGTATCCGCCTTGTGCTCGTAACCCTTTAAAACCGCCTGCTCCTCCAACTTTAAACCCAACTCCTTCACCATAAAATTCACCATATCCTCATTCTCCGCCTTAAAAACGGAACAGGTAATATAAACGAGGGGCTTGCCGGGCTTGAGGTGCTTCACTATGTTACGGGCGATGCTTTGCTGCAGGCGCTGAAAAAATTCAATTTTTCGGGGATCGAACTGGCTGATCATCTCGGGTGTGCGGCCCCAGGTGCCCGAGCCGGTGCAGGGGGCGTCAAGGATAATGCCGTCGAAAGCATAGTCGTGTAAAAGCAAGTCGTTGTTTTCGGTAAGGTCGAGCAGCTTTTTTTGATATTTGGTTAAGCCGGCCTGCTGAAAACGCTCATCGAGGTTGCTGAGGATCGATTCCCGGATATCTGATACGACCAGTTTTATGGTTGGCTCCAGGTCGTGGAGCAGTAAGGATTTTCCGCCTGATGCCGCGCAGACATCCCACCAGTAATCCCATTTTTGGGGTTTAAAATACTGCGCCGTTTGCTGCGAGGAATAGTCCTGTACCTCGTACCGGTGCGGAGTGGGCATGATGTTTTCCAGCCGGGTGCCGTTGGGCAGGCAGAAACAGCCGTTGCCTTCATCCTTAAAAACTACCTCCGCCGCAGCCAGTACCGTCTTTACCTGCACTTCGAAACCTTTGTGTACGCGGATAAAAAGGTCCGGCTGTACAAAGAACGAACATAAAAAGGCGTCCTTATCAATACCGTTCGACATTTGCTGCGTCCAGGGAAAGACGTCGCCCAATACAAAATCCGGGTGAGCTGCCTTCACCATGCCCAGTTTTTCGGCAAGCGAAAAATCAACGCAGGCAGCCCATTCCGGCTTAAAATGCTGTAAAAAGGAATTGAGCTGGGTATTGCATAAGAACTCGGCTATGAACAGGCGCTCTTCTGCGGGTAAATCCGGTAAAGCGGCGCCAAGGCGGAAATAATTATAAACCAGGCGACTGGCTACGCGCCGGTCATTGGAGCCCATTTGTTTGTTCACACGATAGAACCCGGGCAGGAACTTGCCAAGGGGTGTTTCGGCAGGATATTCGTCCAAAATTCGCTGAAATGTTTTGAGCTGGTTAATGGCCTTCATTCTACCTTTTTAAGCTCAAAATTTGCGTATTTGTACACGTCAACATGGGTATTTATCCAACCCTGGCCCGTCTTCTTTTTAAAGATGAATTCATTGTGCAAACCCGAAAAATCGGCAGAACCTAAATTGGCCACTGTTCCAGCCGATAATTGCCCCCCCAGGTAGAAAGCTTCGTCGAAGCCTTTTATGGCGAAACTGGTCGCTTCGGTATGATAGATATCCCGGTATTGCTTCATAAAAGCAATTACATTGGGCGCCTTGAAGTCGATATGGTCGGAGGAAGTAACATGCGTATCGAGCCGCTGCAGCAGGTCGGCCTTTAAAAACGAATCGTTGATCCATGCCGGGTGACCGAAAACAGACACCGGGAACTGCATACGCAGCGTATCAAGCGCACGGAGGGTTATGGTTAAAAAATGCTGGTCGGTGGCAGGCACAACAAATACATTTTTGTCCGTACCCGATAGCTGGGGATATAATGAGCTTAGTTGCCCATGTACCACGGTCAGCGAAATCACCTGTATATGGTTTTTGCCAAGGCTGTCGATAGCGCGTTTAAAGGGAATGATGTACTCGTTTTCTTCACTAAAGCCGGAACGCAGGATAAATACTTTTTGCGGGTTTATTTTATCCGTAATATACTTTGCAGCAGCCCATGCATGGTATTCCAGCGGGGGCATCATGGTGATCACCTGCGGGTTTTTATAAGATGACGGCGAAGCAGGAGAAAGCGGTGAAACAACCGGCTGTTTTGGCATAGTTAAGCGGCCGTAAATGTTTTCATATCATCGGGAAAAACGGGGCCGACGATCAGGTCGCTGGTCCTCACCGAAGGGTTGAATGCCAGGCTATGCGTCATGGCTTTGTCGCCCCTGGTATCGTAGATCTGCAGTTTGTAGTTATAACCCTGCGCGGTTAGCGAATCGAGACCCATTTTGAAACCGCGGTAATAAGCAAGGGATATATCGGCCTCTCTCAAGCTTTCCGAGGTATACGTCTCACCAGGCGCCAGGTGATCCAGCCCAAAGGGTAACAACATGGCGATCGAATATTCCTTCGGCGCGGCGGGCTTAACGGGCTTATTTGCATTTGCAGGCTGTGTTTTAACCACGGGCGCAGCGGGCTGAGGCGGTCGCACGGTTGCCACCGGCCTTATTTTAGGCGAACAGGCAGCAAACAAAAAAGAAACAGCGAAAAGAATGAACCACCTATTCCCACTCAATGGTAGCAGGCGGTTTTGAGCTGATATCATATACTACCCGGTTAATTCCCTTTACATTGTTAATGATCTCGTTGCTGATCTTAGCCAGCAGGTTGTATGGCAGGTGGCACCAATCGGCGGTCATCCCGTCGTGCGATTCCACTGCGCGGAGGCATACCACATTTTCATAAGTGCGCTCATCTCCCATCACCCCTACCGATTGCACCGGCAGGTAAATGGCTCCTGCCTGCCAAACCTTATCATAAACACCGGCAGCACGCAAATTGTTGATATAAATCGCATCTGCCTCCTGTAATATCTGCACTTTTTGCGGGGTAACCTCACCCAATATCCTGATAGCCAGCCCCGGACCGGGGAACGGGTGACGGCCTAAAATATTCGGATCGATGCCCAGCGCCTTGCCCACGCGCCTCACTTCATCTTTAAACAAGGTATTTAAGGGTTCAACTACCTTCAGTTTCATAAAATCGGGTAATCCGCCTACGTTGTGGTGCGACTTGATCGTCGCCGACGGGCCTTTTACCGATACTGACTCGATCACATCGGGGTAAATCGTTCCCTGGCCAAGCCATTTTACATCCTGCACTTCATGCGCGGCGTCGTCAAACACCTCTATAAATACCCGGCCTATCGCCTTGCGTTTCTTTTCGGGGTCGGTTAAACCGGCAAGAGCATCGTAAAAACGCTGTTTGGCGTCGATACCTTTTATGTTTAAGCCCATGTGCTCGTAGGAATCCAGCACTGACTGGTATTCGTCCTTGCGCAACAGGCCGTTGTCGACAAATATACAATGCAGGTTTTTGCCGATAGCATGATGCAGCAAAACCGCCGCAACCGATGAATCCACGCCGCCCGAAAGGCCTAATACCACTTTACCATCACCTATCTTTTCGCGAAGCGCGGCGATGGTGGTTTCTATGAAGGAATCAGGTGTCCAATCCTGTTTGCAGCCGCATATGTCCACCAAAAAGTTAAACAGCAATTGTTTTCCATCCGAAGTGTGGGTAACCTCGGGGTGAAACTGTATGCCATAGGTCTTCGTGCCATTCACATGAAATGCTGCAACCTTAACCGTATCGGTGCTGGCAATGATCTCAAAATCTTCGCGGATGCCGGCAATGGTGTCGGCGTGCGACATCCACACCTGTGATCCTGGCTCTATCAGCTTAAACAGCGGAGTTTGGTCGTCAATGTATTGGAGGTTAGCCCGCCCGTATTCACGCGTGCTTGAGGGTAGAACCTCACCGCCGTTAAAATGCGCAATATGCTGCGCACCGTAGCACACACCCAATATCGGCAGGGTACCGTGGTATTTATTAAAGTCGAAGCCGGGGGCGTCGTCCTGCCTTACGGAATACGGACTGCCCGAAAGGATGATACCTTTTACGGTGCTGTCGACTTCAGGAAAATGATTGAATGGATGGATCTCGCAGTAGATGTTGAGCTCCCTGACACGGCGCGCTATCAATTGGGTAAATTGTGAGCCGAAGTCAAGAATCAGGATTTTTTCTTGCATGGGCAAAGATAGAATTTAGATTTGAGATGTGAGATATGAGATATGAGAAATTCGGATTTCGGATTTCGGATTTACGAATTACGATTTCGGATTTTTTATCTCCATAATTCCGGCCTTCCAGAATTGAACAGCCAGGGTATTGAGATATGGGAAAGACTATTTATCAACTTCGGTCGGCGGTGGGTTGTAAATGGTAAAATCGTAAATTGCGGGATGCTTGATATTATAAAAAGTAAATTGAAGGAGATTGAACAACAGGAAAAGGTACATGTCCTTTACGCTTGTGAATCGGGGAGCAGGGCCTGGGGATTCCCCTCACCCGATAGTGATTTCGACGTGCGTTTTATCTATGCCAGGCAGGTAAATGACTACTTGAATATCACGGAGAAAAGCGACACCATCGATCTGCCAGTTAACGAGGTGTTAGATATAGGTGGATGGGATGTTCGCAAAGCACTAAAACTGTTTTTAAAATCAAACGGACCACTATACGAATGGCTACAGTCGCCCATTGTATATGTGGACGATGTTGGTTTTGCAGGAAAGATGAAACAGTTAATGACCAACTATTTTTCATTGAGGGCAGGCGGAAATCATTATCTGTCAATGGCACTCAATACGCTCAACGAGGATCTGCAACATGACCGGGTAAAAATTAAACGTTGCTTTTACGCTTTGCGTTCTACACTCGCCTGTAAATGGATCGTCCAAAAACAGACTGTCCCGCCAATGGAGTTTGGTAGACTAAGGGAAATCGAAACTGATAAGGATCTTCAATCGACAATAGATGACTTGTTAAAAATAAAATCGGTAAGCGACGAAAAAATGTTGATGGTCCGAAACCCAATAATAAACAGTTGGCTGGAAATCACCTTATCAGACTGCCGGCAGGCTATAGCAGAAATACCTGCAACGCGTCGCCAACCGGATGAACTTAACGAGATATTCAGAAAATATATAGCATGACGTATATCGAACTGCTTAACAAAAGGGAGTTTGTCCTGTTGGATTGCATTAGCGGCAGCCAGGCCTATAATTTGAGCTTGCCCGGCTCCGACGTAGATAAAAAGGGGATTTTCATCTTGCCAAAAAAAGAGTTGTTTGGTTTTAACTTTACCGAACAAGTCTCGTCCGAAAAAAATGATGAAGTTTACTTTGAGATCAAACGTTTTCTTGAGCTTTTGACAAAAAACAATCCGAATATCCTCGAGCTGTTAAATACCCCGCGGCAATATGTACTGTTCAAACACCCGTTAATGGATTTGATAGATGGAAACGATTTTCTATCCAAACTCTGTTTTGAAACATTTGCCGGATATGCGCAAACACAAATAAAAAAAGCCCGGGGCCTAAACAAAAAGATTAACAAACCGATGGAAGGGCGGCGTAAGTCGCCGCTTGACTTTTGCTATGTCGTTCATAAAAACGGGAGTATCACTTTAAACGAATGGCTAAAAGAACACAGTTATTCACAACAAGACTGCGGACTTGCTAAACTTGAACATTTCAGGGATGTTTATTTGCTTTACCATCCCGGGACAGATCAAAATGTTCAATTGAAGGGAATTATTTCAGGGAGCGAAGCCGATGATGTGCAGGTGAGTCCGATTCTGAAAAGTATGGAGCCAGTAGCTACGATCAACTTTAATAAAGATGGCTATTCGACCTACTGTCGCGAATTTAAGGAATATAGGGAATGGGAGGCCAAACGTAACCAGGCACGGTATGAAGGGACGCTCTCACACGGTAAAAGTTATGATGCCAAAAATATGATGCAAACTTTCCGGTTGTTAAATATGGCCGAAGAAATTGCGCTACACCAAAAGGTGATCGTTCATCGCGAGGACAGAGATTTTCTATTGAAGATAAGAGCCGGTGAATTTGATTTTGACGACTTGATGAACATGGTCGAAGAAAAAATGACCCGGATAAAAGATCTTTATGAAAAGTCGACGCTTCCCGAAAAGCCTGACGTGAAAAAGTCGGAGAACCTTTTAATCGAGATAAGGGAACAATTTTATCAAAGCCACTGACATGCAAAAGATCACCAATTTCCTCCTATTCGAAGGCAATGCCGAAGAAGCGATGAACTTTTATGTTTCATTATTTGAAAATTCAAAGGTGGAGCATATCATACGCTATAAAGCCGGCGAGGCAGGTACGGAGGGTACGGTGATGCACGCCAAATTCAGCCTGAACGGGCAGGAGTTTGTGTGTATTGACAGCGGGGTTAAGCACCAATTTACTTTTACCGCTGCGATGTCGCTGTATGTCGCCTGTGATTCAGAAGCCGAAACAGACAAGTTCTTTAGGGCATTATCTGTGGACGGGGCGATATTGATGCCACTGGGCTCCTATCCTTTCAGCAAAAAATACGCCTGGATTAATGACAGGTACGGCGTTTCGTGGCAGTTAAGCTATAATCCCTTACACTAAGATCGAAAAGTTCACATCCTGCAACTGTAAAACTGTTAGGCAATGTTTACGTTAAAAGCTGCATGAGCTATAAACGCGATGCCGGGGGGCAGTTGCTGAACGGTATCATCAGGGAATTTCACAAAAACGGCGTTCTAAGCGCTGAGGGGGAATACATCCACGGCAGTAGAAGCGGAGAATGGAAGTATTTCCATAAAAACGGCACATTGAAGGCAATCGGGATTTATTTAAAAGGCCGGATGCATAGCCACTGGAAATGGTACCGCGAAAACGGGATCCTAATGGAAACGGGCCATTTTAACCAGGGGGAACGCTGCGGCGTTTGGGAGCGCTATCATGCCACAGGCGCGTTGTTCGATTCAGGGGAATATATCGGCGAGAAAAAAACAGGCGAATGGAAGACATGGGATAGAAAGGGCAACCTAAGCAAAACAAAGATCTACCAGGCCTGACGGTGCCTGGGGTATTTTTTCACTTCAGCCATCCTGGTCGAATCAAATTGATGGGTATTTACTTAATTTGCAAATAATTTCCTTTGCATGCAGATCACAACCCGCCTCGCTACTTTCAACGATATACCGCAATTAAATCAGCTTATTGCCACGTCGGCCCGCACCTTAAGCGAGGGCTTTTACACACCGGCACAGACGGAAAGCGCCATTAAATATGTTTTCGGCGTGGATACACAACTCGTCATCGATGGCACTTATTACGTAGCCGAAATCGCCGGCGAAACGGCTGCCTGCGGCGGCTGGAGCAGGCGAAACACCCTTTATGGCGGCGATCAGCGTAAAGAAAAAGAGGACCCCTTACTTGATCCGGCTATAGATGCCGCGCGGATCAGGGCTTTTTTTGTTCATCCCGACCATGCACGGAAAGGTATTGGCAGGCAGCTCATAGCTATTTGCGAAGCGGCAGCCAAAGCAGATGGATTTACCAGGATGGAAATGGGCGCCACCTTGCCCGGAGTTCCGCTGTATGCTGCCATGGGCTATAAAGAAACGGAACGTATAGATACGGTGCTGCCTGATGGTGTGGAATGGGAGATTGTCAGGATGGGGAAGCGCCTTTTATGAGAGTTGAAGGGCGAAGGGTGAGTGGCAGTGGCAGTAGCAGTTTGTTCATAGTTGATGGTTCATGGTTCATGGCCGGAATTGAGCAGGCAGATGAGTAGGGAGTGGTGAAAGGTGAAAGGTGAAAATCACTTACCCATCGGGAAATCAAAGCCCACGTTCAGGCTGGACCGCTCACCCTCGAAGGACGATCCGTTGTTTGGGTTGAAAATATTGACCGCGCCGGCCTGCGCTTCTCCTTCGACAAAAAATTTCACCGATTTTGAGATCGGATATTTCCAACCGATGCCAAAATCGAAGCCAAAATCGGAACTGTTAAAATTTGACTTTACACCGCTATCGCCATTATTATCGCTGGCGCTAAGCAGTGCGCCAACATAAGGCCCGAAGTCGATATAAAAATTGCGTGTGTGGCCAAAGTGAAAACTGGCCATCAGCGGAATGGTGAGGTAGTTTAACTTAAAATTGATGCCGGTTATCTCTGAGCCGTCGGCCCCGACAAGGTAACCGTTGCCCCAGCCTTTCTGATCGTAAAGCAGCTTTGCTTTGAGGCTCCAATGGCTCGAAAAATAATAATCGCCGGTTACGCCCAGGTTAACCCCATAAACGGCATCACTATTGGCGCCCGAATTGGTATCCTGCAAATACGAGGTGTTAAAACCGCCCTCAACTCCAAACTCCAGCTTACTGCTCTGTGCCAGGGAAACGCTGCAGCAAGCGCAAAAAAGTAAACCTGTTATTAAGATTTTACGCATAAGTTTGCCCACGTAGAAGGGCCAAAGATAAAAAACGAAATCCCCTTTAAGTTAGTCTGCAACAGTTAAATTACATACCGCAAGAACCGGGTTTTATGCCCCGGCAAGGCAGGGTAAATTTGTGGTATCAAGATTAGTCCGAAAGTCAGTAAAGTCCTGAAGTCCGAAAGAAGCTGCAACTGACGTTTCGAAAACAATAACTTGAGTTATACAGAAGATTATGAGCACACAGGAGATCATCAATTACCAGCGTATTGCGGATGCGATCAATTACATCAAAGTGAATTTTAAGGAGCAGCCCAACCTTGACGCGGTAGCGGAAAAAGTACACCTTAGCCCTTTCCACTTTCAGCGGTTATTTACGGACTGGGCCGGGATAAGTCCCAAAAAGTTTATACAGTACTTAAGCCTCGACTATGCCAAAGGCATACTCAAGAATAACCAGGCCACTTTGTTTAATACAGCTTTTGAAACAGGCTTATCAGGCACGGGACGCCTGCACGACTTGTTTATCAACATTGAAGGTATGACACCGGCCGAATACAAAAATGGCGGTAAATCGCTCCAAATCAATTACAGCTTTGCCGAAAGTCCGTTCGGTAACATCATCGTGGCATCCACGCCAAAGGGGATCTGTTATATGGCCTTCGCTGATGACCGGAAGGATGCCTTCAACCAGTTGCTTTCCCGTTTCCCAAATGCGGCCTATACGCAAATGGTAGATTCCTTTCAGCAGGAAGCTTTGTTTATCTTTAAAAAGGATTGGGGCCAGTTGTCGAACATTAAATTGCACCTTAAGGGCACAGGCTTCCAGCTGAAGGTTTGGGAGGCATTGCTAAATATCCCGGTTGGGGGACTGTCGACCTATTCATCCGTCGCACAATCCATCCGCCACCCAACTGCAAGCAGGGCCGTAGGCAGTGCCGTGGGCGATAACCCGGTAGCATTTTTAATTCCCTGCCACCGGGTGATCAAATCCACCGGCGAAACGGGTGAATATCATTGGGGTGCGACCCGTAAATCGGCAATCATTGGGTGGGAGGCGGCGAAGGTTAATGCAGGCCAGCCGGATTGAGGGAAAATGGATGTGCCGATGTGCCGATATGCAGATGTGCAGATGTGAAAATGATTTGATGGGCGAAAAGTGACCGTCTTTTTTACTAAACGACATTGGCCAGGCATTAAAATAACAATACACAAGATGAATATGAAGGACAGGATCGGGCAGGCCGATTGGCATAACATCACCGCCAGCCTACATGAAAAAGGTTATGGCCTGGCGCCGCAAATATTGACGGAGGAAGAATGCCGTCAACTGATTGCTCAATATGAGGACGCTTCACTTTACCGCAAGACGATAATTATGGAGCATCACAAATATGGCCGGGGCGAGTACAAATATTTTCAGTACCCGCTTCCGGGCATTATACAGAATTTACGCGAAGCCATTTATCCGCAACTCGCCCCGGTTGCCAATAACTGGATGGATGTATTAAATATTGAAAAGCAGTTTCCCACCGGGCTCGACCGTTTGCTCGAACATTGTCATGCCAATGGCCAGAACCGCCCGACGCCGCTGATCTTAAAATACGCCAGGGGGGGCTACAACGCGCTCCACCAGGATCTGTATGGCGACATTTATTTCCCCATGCAGGCGGTTTTGTTCCTGAGTAGACCCGGGGAAGATTATACCGGTGGTGAATTTGTTTTGATTGAACAAACGCCGAGGGCGCAGTCAAGAGCGATTGTTTTAAATCCGGGGCAGGGCGATATGCTGCTGTTCACCACCAACTTCAGGCCTGCCAAAGGCGCCAAAGGCTATCACCGGGTTAATATGAAGCATGGCGTGAGTGAGCTGACCGAGGGAAGCCGGTATACGCTCGGCATCATTTTTCATGACGCGGCGTGATCAAACATACTGAATTGGGTATAAAGCCGTTTCAACGTAGCAGGCAGCTAAAATTGCTGATAGCGAATCAGCAGATCGTATTGGCAGGCAACCTGAAGCTGAAGATATACGGAAACTTAACGTGTTCGTCGGGTAAGAGAATGAAAGCAGAAAACCGGGTATTTTTTGTATCGGAAAACGAAGCAATCCAATGCGGTTACCGGCCCTGCGGACACTGCATGAGGGAGGCGTATAAAAAATGGAAGAAATCCGACTTTTGCCGTCCATTGGGCACAGTACCCAACGAAAATTAAATTTTGCGGCCATGATTAAAAGGTTTGTTTTAGTGATCATTTCAGTTTTTGCATTTGTGCATGCGAAATGCCAGTCGGCCGATTCGGTGTACAGTCAATACCTTGACTTTAACCTCGCCAGGTTCCAGGGCGAAGGCGATAAGGTCATGGAGCTTGGGGAAAAGATCATCCCGAACGCCGGCAAGCTGCCCGAAAAAGCGCGGATCAGTTTCTATTTTTCGGTGGGTAAAATGTACGAGGATGGCGATCAGCCCGACAAGGCCCTGCCCTACTACGAAAAAGTTGCCGCCGCAGTGCCGGATTATTATGTGGTGCACCGCGCGATCGGTTATATTTATTACGATAGAGCAAAGGCGATTGCAGATAAGATCAACGCAGCCGGAACTAACAAAACAGTAACTGACAGCTTAAGTAACATTTACCTCGAGATGGCCAGGAAAGCGCTCCCGCACCTGGAAAAAGCACAGGCCTGCGACCCAAGCGACGATACCCTTGGCATCATTAAAAGCCTTTACCAAAAATTGAACGATCAGCAAAGCCTCCATACGCTGGATGATCGCCTCCGGCAGCTAAACAAAAACTGCATTGATATTTTGAACGACAATTAAGCAAATTTTGCTTTATTTTGCCCCGCAATGAAGGTAAGCAAGCTTGTTACAAAAGTCGTAGTCCGTGTTTTTTTCATCCTCCTCTTGGCGGTATCGGTGCCGTTCTTTGCAGGCGATCACAGTAAATACCAAAACATTTATTTTGCTTTTCCGCATAAGTGGGAAATGATCTTGCCGGGTATAATTATCGTCTCGTTTCTTTTCCTGCTCATCACCTGCGCCATAAAAAAATACAGCGAACCCGAACTCAATTGGCTGCTGATAGTCAATACGGTTGTGTTGCTGGCTTATGGAATAGCGATATTTATCAGGGTAAGCCGGATGGTGTAAGTGGGGAGTTGTGAGTGGGAAAAGAGGCAGTGGCAGTAGCAGTTGGCTCATAGTTCATGGTTCATAGATCATAGTTCATAGCCGGAGTTGGGCAGCAAGGTGAGTGGGAAAGGCGAGCAGGAATGTGGCAATAGCAGTAGCAGTTGGCCCATAGTTGATGGTTTATGGCCGGAGTGGGGAAAGTGGCAGTAGCAGTTTGTTCACAGTTCATAGCCGAAGTGGGTGTGTAGGCCGAAAAGTGAAAGCTATCTTCACATTTATACATCCGCACGTGCACATTTGCACATCCGCACATTTGCACATCCCCACATTTGCACATCCGCATATCCGCACATCTGCACATCCGCACATCTGCACATCAATTTTTATCCGCCGTGGTCGGCTTCATCCGTTTCATGGTTGATTTTTTCACGGGTAAGCCGCTTCCCATGAGGAAACCCCATGGTTTCAGACTGTCCACACGGTCGAAAATAATTTTAAAAATGGCCAGCATGGGGATGGAAAGAAACATGCCGGAAAGCCCCCATATCATCTCGCCCAAAACAATTCCCAAAAACGAAACCAACGCGTTCAGCTTCACTTTTGAGCCTACGATGGTGGGCAGCAAAAAATTGGAGTCGACTGCATGGATGCCGATGACGCTGATACCCACGTAAAGCACGTCTTTCATGTTACCTGTTGCAAAGGTAACGAGACAGCTTAACAGCAGGGCGGTAAAAATACCCACATAAGGTATCAGGTTAAACAACGCTACAATGATTCCCAGCAACACCGCATACTTAATGCCGATGATCCAGAAAGCGATACATGCCAGGCAGGCCACCACAAACATTTCGAGCAGAATGCCCAGGATGTATTGCCTTAAAATGCTCTGGATATTTTCGACAATGTCATGTACAATAGCTTCGTATTCATCGCTGAAAACCCAGATAATAAACCGGATGAGCACACTGCGGTAGAAAAGGATCAAAAATGTAAAGATCAGGATAAACGCATAAAACAGCATCAGCGATGAAATGGCGCCGAAGGTTTGGCCGGCGACAGCGCCTCCGGATTCCATCAGCTTTTGCGTGGTACTATGGACATAACTCATTTGCTTTGTTACATCGATGTGAAAAGCGTGCTGGATCCATTGCGAAAGTTGATCTACAGATTCGCTAACCTGGCTTTTGAGCATTGGCCAATCGTTTGATAAACCGGAAATCTGCGATCCAACCAAAAACAAAATACATGCGACAAAGGCTATCAGCAGTAAAATGGAGACCAGGCCGGATAAACCGCGCGGCAGCCGCAGCTTTTTTTCGAGAAAAGTGGCTATGGGGTACAATAATATGGCAAACAGGAACCCGAATACCAGCGGATCGAGAACGTTTTTCGCCAGTATAACCAGGTATCCTAAGGCAATAAACCCTACCAGGACCAGCGATAGTTTTTCGTAAAATGGGATAGTTGTTTTTTTTAAAGCCATGTTTAGCCGGGTAAAATCAATAATCGTAACATTAACGCGAAACGCGTTTATAGGTTTGAAGATAAGCATATTCATTTTAACATGCGGTTTTATTCCGTAAATGGTATTTAAATTCTCGACCGGGTGATATTTTGGCAACCATTTTGCTTACTAAAAAAATTATTTACCTATAGAAAAACATCATGGCAAAGTATTCAGAAAAAGCGCAGGAAAAAGTAGAAGAAAACATGCGCGAAATGAAAGAAGGCAAATTAAAAAGCGGCCGCAGCGGTAAAAAAGTCACCAACAGAAAACAGGCCATAGCGATTGGTTTGTCAGAAGCAAGAAAGGAAGGTGCAAAGGTGCCGGAGAAAAAATAAAGTCAATAGTCTTAAGTCGAAAGTCTTAAGTCGAATTTTGCTTATGACTAAACGTCATTTCATGATCGGCACGACTCTAGCGTCGCAGCGAATATCCACAGGGCACGAGCTGGTGTTAAAAGGCGACGGCGATTGCCTTATTCCAATTTCGACAAAAAAGTCCGTGAAGCATGAACCACTAACCATGAACTAATCTTATATTAGCGTCCTTTTTTGATGAACAGATGAACAGATTTTACGGGACGGGCGTTGCCATGGTGACCCCTTTTCAGGCGGACGGGCAGGTTGATTATGAGGCCTTAAGCAGGCTGATAGAACATTTGATCGACGGGGGCGTTGAATACCTGGTTTCGCTGGGAACCACCGGTGAAAGCGCTACCTTAAACGCGGAGGAACGACAAAAAGTGTGGTCGTACACTGCAAATGCTGTAAACGGGCGGGTTGGCCTGGTTGCCGGTATTGGCGGTAACAACACCGCCGAGGTAGTTGAACAGGTAAAACAGTTCGATACTAACGGCTATGATGCGATACTTTCAGCAAGCCCTCAATACAACAAGCCTACGCAGGAGGGTATATACCAGCACTATAGAGCGATCGCGGAAGCCGCACCATTGCCAATTATTTTGTACAATGTCCCCAGTCGCACTGGCAGCAATGTGAATGCCGACACCGTTGTGAGGCTTGCAAATGATTTCAGGAATATTATCGGCATAAAGGAGGCCGGCGGTAATTTCGACCAGATCAACCAGATCATGCGGGATAAGCCCGAAGATTTTTTAGTGATATCCGGCGACGATCCGGTCACCCTGCCGATGATGGCATTGGGCGGTGTTGGGCTGATTTCGGTTACCGGCAATGCTTTGCCACGAAAAACCTCCGACATGGTACGCTATTGTCTCGCCGGCGACTACAAACAGGCGCAAAAG
>Ga0302309_10002011_pt1 | contig 17507 bp, 14 predicted proteins | sample III_Palsa_N1_1_FD_200453 | JGI IMG/M metagenome (GOLD analysis project Ga0302309, IMG submission 200453) | Peat permafrost microbial communities from Stordalen Mire near Abisko, Sweden - III_Palsa_N1_1 | ecosystem: Environmental > Terrestrial > Soil > Palsa > Peat permafrost | place: Sweden... | reverse complement strand
CCAGCCGGGATCAGTGGTATCCCCCCCATAGTTTTGTACAATATGCATTACTTCGTGGGTTATTACATCAATATCTTCGGGGTGCTGGTGCATCCATTTACTGCTAATAGTAACCTTTCCGTTATCAGTTTCGGCTACGCCTTTGTAGGTGGTGTCAATCACCATTGTTACCGCTTTAAGCGTATTTTTATTAAAAGCTTTTGCTAATTGCGGATAAACGGTATAAAAGGTTTTTACCATACGTTGCTGCAGTGCGGGATCAAATTGATTATCGTAACTTATAAAAGTGAGTTGATAGCCTTTTTGTGTATAAATGCTTGTATGCTGTGCATCAGCGGCAGTGAAACTTAAAAACAGGATAATTGCTGCGAATATATTTTTCATTTAATTACAGATAGATACCTATGGTCACAAAACTAATTATTATCGCCATTGTAAGGCACAAATTATTATATCTGTGCTCAGATAAAAACATTATTTTTGGGCACATATTTTATGACTGATATAAAAGCACTATTTGAACAGGCAGTTGAACTCCTGCAGCAACTCATATCCATCCCATCATTCAGTAAAGAGGAAAACCTTACAGCCGATGTAATCGAAAACTTTTTACAACAGAAAGGCGTAATAACTCATCGCAAACTGAATAATATATGGGCCTGGAACAAACATTTCGATGCGGCAAAACCTACCATATTACTTAATTCGCACCATGACACGGTAAAACCGAATTCTGGCTACAACCGGGATCCATACGATGCCAAAATTGAAGATGGCAAGCTTTACGGCCTGGGTAGCAATGATGCAGGCGGATGCCTGGTATCGTTGATCTCGGTATTTCTTTACTTTCATGACAAGCAGAAATTAAAGTATAATTTTTGCCTGGCTACAACTGCCGAAGAAGAAATATCGGGTGTTAACGGTCTCGAGCTGATCATTCCTGAATTAGGACAGCTTGATTTTGGCATAGTTGGCGAACCAACCCTGATGCAATTAGCCATTGCCGAGCGTGGCTTAATGGTATTGGATTGCACCGCCCACGGCAAAGCCGGACACGCCGCCCGCGAAGAAGGTGAAAATGCAATTTACAAAGCACTGCCAGATATTGAATGGTTCCGTACTTATCGTTTTCCTAAAGAATCAGAAGTTTTTGGGCCGATAAAAATGTCGGTTACCATAATTAATGCTGGGTCGCAGCACAATGTGGTGCCAGCCAGCTGTGTGTTTACAGTTGATGTAAGGGTTACCGATGCTTATCGAAACGAAGAAGTTTTGGAAATCATCCGCCAGCATGTAAGCTGCGAGGTTAAACCGAGATCTATCAGGTTAAAACCATCATCAATAGATAAACAGCATCCAATTGTACAGGCCGGTATAGCTTTGGGCCGTACAACTTATGGTTCGCCTACTACGTCTGATCAGTCGTTGTTAGATATAAAATCAATCAAGGTTGGCCCTGGTGATTCTGCACGTTCGCATACTGCTGATGAGTTTGTGTATGTAGATGAGATAAAGGAAGGCATCGAGCTATATGTAAAGATGCTGGAACAGTTGGTGTAATGCGATGAATTTTCCCTCCGCGCGTTATTGCGATAATATTTCTATAAGTGTGTAAGCCCCTTCGACAAAAGGGGCGGGCCGGAAGTATGGCCATGTGCGTGGAAGCATCCCTTTTGTCTTGATCTTTTGGTTACTTTTGGATCAAGCCAAAAGTAACTAAGCCTCCCGCGGCTATGAGCGGTCTAAACGCGACCCAATAAATAATTCGCTCTGTATAGCTTAGAGATTGTTTCGTACCTCGCAATTACTCGGTGATTAATCTATCAAATCTCGTATCAATGCAATTACATTTAAAACAGTATATCTATATTATTGTTAATCAAAATTATAATATCCTTTCAGCGCCTTATGCGTAAAAGATTATATTCTTTGATTAATAATAACAAAATGATAAAAAACATACTGCTGATTACTGCCTGCGTTCTTGTGGTTTCCTGTACCTCTAAACAGCATAAGGCACAACGCCTGGTTAAGGATTACGTAAAAACCCATTTAACCGACCCCGGCAGCTATGAGTCTGTAAGTTTTAGCGAGGTTGATACCGTTTTTAAAAGATACTCCCAAACTAAGCAATGGGACAGCCTGATGACAGCCAACGCAGTTGCCAAACAACGACTTGATAAAATAAAAGATACGCTGAACAACCTGATCATCACGTCAAAAATGGCATATATGGCAGCCCTAAAAAGGCAACTGCAATATGAAGCTGATACAAGTATTCTGTCAAAAACTATCCGGTCAAACGAATTATTGTTTAAGGGCCCGGTAAAAGGGTGGAGTATAGTACATACCTATCGTGCAAAGAATGATAAAGGCGCTGTAATATTGCATAATACCCAGTTCAGGCTTGATAGTGATTTGACTGCTGTGGTTAATGAGCAGGATTTAAAGCAATAACCGATTTTTGGCAATTAAACGATTTTAAGTCCTCTCCTTTGGAGAGGATTTAGGTGAGGCTACAATTACACCTTAATTAATCATCAATAAAATATTTATAGCATATTTGCAGCATGAGTAAGATCTGGCAAAAATCTGTAACTGTTAATGAGCTTGTAGAAAACTTTACCGTTGGCCGCGACACGGAATTTGATGCGCAAATGGCTGCTTTTGATGTGTTGGGTTCACTGGCGCATACCCAAATGCTGCAAAGTATAGGGTTAATGAGTAGTGATGATTTGCAATTAGTTCAGCGCGAATTAAAGGCCATATACCACGATATAGAACAAGGGAAATTTACCATTGAGCCAGGAATAGAGGACGTACACTCGCAGGTTGAAATGCTGCTTACCCAACGTATTGGCGATGCCGGTAAAAAGATCCACAGCGGCCGCTCACGTAACGACCAGGTGTTGGTTGATCTGAAATTATTTTTCAGAAGCGAACTACAACAGGTTGTTGAAGAAACTGAAATATTATTCCGCCAGTTGATTGAACTGAGCGAAAAATATAAAGATGTATTGCTGCCCGGTTACACTCATTTGCAGGTAGCTATGCCATCATCGTTTGGTTTATGGTTTGGCGCTTATGCCGAAAGCCTGGCTGATGACCTTGAGCTGGTTTTAGCCGCTTATAAGATCACTAATAAAAATCCTTTGGGTTCGGCAGCGGGGTATGGGTCATCATTTCCGTTAAATCGTACTTTAACTACCGAATTATTAGGTTTCGATAGCCTGAACTATAATGTGGTTTATGCCCAAATGGGCAGAGGAAAAACCGAAAGGATCATCGCTCAGGCATTATCATCCATCGCAGCTACATTAGCTAAAATGGCTATGGATCAGGCTTTATATTTGAGTCAGAATTTTGCTTTTGTAAGCTACCCCGATACATTAACTACCGGTAGCAGCATTATGCCGCATAAAAAGAATCCGGATGTTTGGGAAATTATGCGCGGCAAGTGTAATCGCCTGCAAGCATTACCAAATGATGTAGCCATGATGACCATTAACCTGCCATCCGGTTATCACCGTGAGCTACAATTACTTAAAGAGCTATTGTTCCCTGCATTTACCGATTTGAAGAATTGCCTGCATATGGCCACATTCATGCTACAAAATGTTAGTGTAAATAAAGATATTCTTAACGATCCTAAATACGCATATCTGTTCAGTGTTGAAGAAGTTAACCGCCTTACGCTAAGCGGTACGCCGTTCAGAGATGCTTACAAACAAGTTGGACTGGCTATTGAAAAAGGCGAATTTAATCCTGATAAAACAGTGAACCATACCCACGAAGGTAGCATAGGCAATTTAGGCAATGAGCATATCGAAGCAGCATTCAATAAACTGGTTAGTAATTTTGACTTTGCTAAAGTTGCCGAAGCAGTTAAATCGCTTGTTAAGTAATAACTATAGCTGAAATCTTCATAAAACGATTGAGAAATTGCTATTTGCAAAAATTCATTGCCGTTGACTTCAATCAACGGAATATTAGTGATGAATTTATCGGCTTTAGCTTAAAATGTCGCCATAATTCAGCAGTAGGTCATTTGGCTAAAGCCAAAATTGCTCAATTTTTTTAGTTCCGTCGGCTGAAGCCAACGGCTATGAAAAATTAACACAATTTTTTAGATAGATTTTAAATAGGCTTCCCATTTGCCAACGCCCTGTCAGCCCATTTAACCGCTAATTTCTCACGGCGTTTGGCGTATTTGGCTTTAAAGGTCATCTTCAACAAGCTATCTAAGCCGCCTTTTACAGCCAGGTTATATAAACTTGCTGCCTTGCGTACAGGCGAGGCATCCCACGCGCGCAGACTTAGCGAGAATGAGCCATCAAGGTATTTCATCCAGTGCCAGTAGCCTGTTGGCATAAACAGAGTGTCGCCATGCTCTAAAAAGCATTCAAAACCTTCAACGCCTTCTAAAGCGGGGAATTGTTTAATGTCAGGGTTCGATACATCATAATCCTCCAGCGCATAAGTTGCATTTGGAATGCAATATAAACGGCGTTTCCATTTGTTCTCAAATAATATCACATGCTTGCGCCCGCCAAAATGCGTATGAAATATATGCGGCAGGTCAATATCATAATGCAGGAATGTTACAGAGTTTGATCCCCCAAAGAACATGGCAGGCATACTTTCTAAAAAGCCACCCATCAGGTCTTTAGGCAAAACAACATCATCCAACAATTGCGGAGCTTGTTTAAATATGTTGAAAAAGAAGATCCGCAGTTCGGTAGGTTGTGATTTTATTAGGTCGATATATTCATCAAACGGCATTTCGGTAGCTGATGAATTGATCGGTTTTGAAGGATCGGCTTTAGAATTATCATACAATGGCACTATTTTTTTACCAACCACCTCTTTAAGATATTCGGCTGTCCATTTTTCACGTGCGGGCCAATTTTGGGTTAAGCCTTTAATGATCAATGGGCGGCGCTTGTCTAAATAATTTTTCTTAAAATCGAAAGGGCTGATAGAATCGACAGTGTCAATAGGGCGAAGGATAAAGCTCATGCAGTATTAATTTTATCCGGGATTTACATTAATTAGGGTATTCCCCTAGGTAATGAAAACACCGAAGTTTAACAAAGTAACGGAATTATATATTCTATCGTATTAAGGTTATGTTAAATGACCGCAAAATGATTTCAATCAGACTAAGATTTTATGAATTTCATTGCACCAGACTAAATTTTAATAGATATTGCACCTCCCTTATTAATAAAAATGCATAACCAGCTAACTATAATTATTCCTGCTTACAACGAAGAAAAAAACATACCACTGGTAATTCCAGCCATACTTGATTTTTGCAATACCCAGGGCTGTAACCTGGTTGTTGTTAATGATGGCGGCAAAGATAATACACTGGCACTGCTTAAACAGTACGTTGATAACGACAGATACACCCTTATAAATCATAAAATTAACCGGGGCTATGGCGGTGCCATCAAATCAGGAATTGAAGCTTGCAACACCGAGTTTTTAATTACTATGGATTGCGACGGGCAACACAGGATTGATGATATTAAGAAGCTGTTTGATAAGATTATAAGCGAAGATGCTGATATGGTAATAGGCAGCCGTAAAGGACAACGTTCGGCAAGTATTTTCAGGGGGGCGGGTAAAAGTTTGATACGCTTTACTGTAAAACGATTGATGCCACTGCCGGTATATGATCTTAACTCAGGAATGAAGCTTTACAGGGCCGATTTGGGTAAAAAATATGCTAAAATTTGCCCCGATAGTATGGCTTATAGCGATGTGATCTGCCTAGCGTTCATCAATAAATATCATAAGGTTGTTGAAACGCCGATTGAAGTACTTGAACGGCAAACCGGGGAGAGCACTATCACCATTAAAACTGCGTTCCGTACGGTGTATGAGATCTTTAATATTATTATTCTGTTCAATCCTATTCGCATATTTATGCCGGTGGCTGTTACCAGTATATTACTTGGGATTGTTTGGGACGTTCACATCTTTTTACGTGGCAATGGTGTGTCGGTAGGTTCAATGCTGATGATCATTTTTGGTGTCATCACACTATTCTTTGGCGCAATAGCCGAGCAGTTGTCGCAGATTAGAAAAAAAGACCTGTAAACAGCGATAGCTATAGCTAAGTCATGCCGTCCGCTGGTTAGCGGACGGCATGACTTAGTGGTTTGATTTTACCCTTATAAGCTGCAGCCAGGTTATTCTTAATTAAATTATTATGTGGGTTAATACTTAATCCTTTGACTCCGGCTTGGATGGCATTGTTCCAGTCGTTCATCTCATTATAAGCGGCACAAATATTATTATAGGCCGGGTCATAATCAGGTTTTAGTTCAAGGGCTTTTTTACAGGCTGCAATACACTGGTTAAATTCACCTGCTTTGTAATACATCAGGCTCAGATCAAGGTATCCGGCTGCATCGGGTGTTTTGTTTAATTGTGCTGCTTTTAAGTTGGCCCTGCTTTTTTTAAGAATAGCCAATTTAACATATTCAGCCACATCCGTATTTTGAGGGAATAACATTGCTGAACCTTGGGCCAATTGCTGTAACGCCACCCAATTTTCGGTACTTTGGTAAATGTCCATCAATAACAATCTTGATCGCAGGTTCCCCGGCGAAAGCTGAACGGCATAAGTAAGCATAATAACTGCCTTTTTTAATTCAACTTCATCATAAAAAAACTTGCCATAAAAATAGTAGGTATCAGCATTATGGCTATCAATAAAAATTGACGTTTTAAAATATTTATTGGCGGCAGTTGTATCGCCTTTAGCCTCATTAAGTATACCTAAGTTAGTATATATTACGGCATAACCCGGAGATAAAATGGCAGCATTTATAAAGCAGATATTAGCTGCTGCAAGGTCATTCTCACCCATTTTGACAACGCCGTAATTCATCAATGCACGACCATTTTTTGGACTTTTAATTACGGCATCATGCCACAGGCTATCTTCGCTGTGCCATACCTCGTTTCTTTGATAGGTGCCATAAGCATAAGCACCCAAGGTAGCAATTATCACAAGCGTTGCCCATATGAACTTTGTTTTCGGCAGGTATTCATAAACAAGTATTCTGATAGTCCAACAAACACTTAATACAAGGCCGATAAAGGGGAAATACATGCGGTGGTCATTCAGCACTTCGGCTAATGGAATAATACTTGAGGTTGGTATTAAAGCCAATAAAAACCACCATATGCCAAAGCTAATGGGTTTTAGTTTCTCCTTTTTTGAAGTGATAAATGCGGTTGCTAATAATGCCAGGATAAAAATACAACCAACAAAAAAGCGGATGTCCCAAATGGTGCTTAGTGGTTTCCAGTCGGTATCAACACTCAGTTGAACCGGGAAAAATAGCATATAAAAGTAATGCAATACCACATACGGTTGGGTGATCAGGTAGTTAAATGCAGAAGCTCCACCCGGTACCCAAGTTTTTGGGGTTAACCTATCAATTATCAGGTAAACCAATGCACATACTATAAATGCAGGCAGTGATTTTTTTAACCCATTAAGTGTTTTGTAAAATTGATCACGCTTAAAAATAGAAGTCAGGCTTACATTTTCCTCAAAAAGTAAAATGTAAATAAGCAAAATGGGCGCAAACATTACAGCCGTGGGTTTGGCCAGTGCGCCTATAACAATAGCAATCAGGTATAAGCCTGTTTTGCGGCAAAAAGGCGAATAAATGTATAATAACAATGCGATCACTACGAAAAATGTAGAGATCATATCAGAACGCGCAATAATGTAATTCACTGTTTCGGCCATAGCCGGATGCAGCAGGTACCAGCTGGCACCAATTATTGCAGCATAAATATTGTTGGAGTTGCTGTCGGCAAAATCAAATATCTTCTTAAAAATAAAGACCATTCCCACGCCTTGCGCTACAAACAGCAGGAACATAGAAAGGTGGAAATAAAACAGGTTATACCCATTCCCTAACCAATAATCTATAGCTAAAGAGGTAGTTACAATGGGTCTGTATGATTGGTTGGCAGGCAGAATACTGCTGGTAGTGCCATCCTTAAAAAAGAGTGGAATATTATGAATATCGCGGATGTAGGCGTTATTAACTACGGTATGAAAATCATCAAAATGGAACGCATTGTTAAAGTGATTACTGTAGGTGATTGCACAACACAATATCATCAATAAAACACAGGCAGCCGGAAAATATCTCCTCATAATAGTACAGCAGGTATAATGCTGTGAATTTCTAAATTATGCCGAAAATATAAAAAATCCGAAGATTATTTTGGTTCGCCTTGTACTAAAGCTTTATTGGCTCTTTCAATTGCTAGTTCTTCTTTCCAATCCATATAGCGTTTTTTGAAGTTCTTTTTCATTATATCATCAAACTTGCGCTGTATGGTAAGGTTGTACAAACTTTTGGCTTTAATGCCCCACGAGCTATCCCAGGCACGTAAAGAGATGGAGAATGAACCATCCAAATATTTCATCCAGTGCCAGTAACCGGTTGGCATAAACAGGGTGTCGCCGTGCTCTAGAATAGCTTCGTGTCCTTCAACACCATCCAAAGCCGGGAATTTTTCAAAATCGGGTTTTTCGATATCATAATCCTCCAATGCATAGGTTGCAAAAGGAATGCAGTACAGGCGTTCGCTCCATTTATTATCAAACAATATTACTTGCTTACGGCCATTAAAATGGGTGTGGAATATATGTGCCAGGTCAATATCATAATGCAAAAAAGTAACCGAACCTTTTCCTCCAAAGAACATATTTGGGTATTTATCTAGAAATCCACCCATCAGATCAGTAGGGGAGCGGTAATCAGCCAATAATTCCGGAGCATTTTTTATCGGGTCGAATAAAAAGATCCGCAAATCGGTAGGCTCTTTTTGTATTAGGTCGATATAATCACCAAACTTCATTTCTAAAGCAGCCGCGTTGATCGGCTTTGAGGGGTCAGCTTTTGAACTGTCGTAAAGCGGAACAATTTGATCGCCAACAGTTTCCTTTAGATAATCAAAGGTCCATTTTTTAAGCGCGGGCCAGCTTTCGGTGGCTTTGCGGATAATAAGTGGTTTGTGAGGCTTTAAATAATTGTTAACAAATTCGTGTTTGCTTATATTATCAATGCTATCTATCGGGGTAAGAAGGATGCTCATGTTTACAATTAGTTAACTTATTTAATCTGCAAATTTAACAAAAAGGGAAAATGTCAAAAATGGTAAAATTGTTTTTGATATTTTTTTGACAAATGAAATAGTGAGTGATGAGTGGTGAATAGTGAGTGGTAAGTCTAATGATCTGAACCTGAATTTATGGAATTTGAGAATTGACAGAATTATTCAAATACTAAATTCAAAAAATTCTTAAATTCCGTAAATTCGAGTTCAGACAAAAAAAGCCCGGGATTGCCCGGGCTTAATGTTTGTAGGTAGATTGAAATATTATAGGGTTTAACCCAGTTAAAATTAGTTAGGCATTAACACTGTGTTCACTACGTGTATTACACCGTTGCTTTGGAATACATCGGAAATAGTGATCCATGATTTTCCACCTTTTTCATCAACAAGGTATAATTTCGAACCTTTTGCCATCACTTTCAAAGTGCCACCTTCAACAGTGGTTAAAGTAGCAGTGCCATTCCCGGCTTTAATTTTAGCCCACAGGTCAGCCGCACTTAAACGACCAGCAACTACGTGATAAGTTAAAATTTTGGTCAGCATGGCTTTGTTTTCTGGTTTAAGCAGATTATTAACTGTACCTGCAGGTAATTTATCAAATGCCTCATTAGTTGGTGCAAATACAGTGAACGGGCCCGGGCCTTCTAGTGTTTCAACCAAACCTGCGGCTTTAACGGCAGCAACCAGTGTAGTATGATCTTTTGAATTTACAGCATTTTCAACAATGTTTTTTGTTGGATACATTTCTGCGCCACCAACCATTTTAGTTTGTGCGTAAGTGTTAGGAGCAATTGCAATAGCTACTAATGCAACCGCCGCGATAATTAGTTTTTTCATGTTGTTTTTCTTATAGGTTATTTGATAGAAGATACGGCAGCTATGCAGATGCGGTTTTAAAATAAGAAGATACTTGTTATAGCCTGAGGTAGTAGCAAGTTGTAAACCAAAGCGGAAGTTTATACGTAGATGCGGGCTTAATTTTAGGCTAAAGCCATTTGCGTTGTACAATCTATCCGCCCCATAAATGGGGCGGCAATGAATTTGCAATGATCTTTGATTTGCAAATAAGCATTGGTTCATTGCCGTTGGCTTTTAGCCAACGGATTCGATCAAGAGAAGCCGGCTTTAGCCACAAACTGTATTTGGTGTTCGGGAAAATGACGTAATACTCAAAAAAACAATTCCGAAGCTATATGATCGGCGTAAAGCTTACCTTGTGGAGTCAGGTAAATTATATTTTCTTTTTTTACCAGCCATTCCTTATCAAAAAACAGATCAGCGGCAGTTAATAATTGGTTTGATGATGATGTGGCAATAGAATTTAATTTATCCAGGTCAAGACCCCAAATAGTCCGCAGGGAGGTCATGATATATTCATTTAGTCGGTCGGTTTCTGATAGAACCTCTGTTTCAGCAGGTATTTTTCCGATCGCTAACGACTGCATATAAGCGGCATTATTGGCAATGTTCCATTGCCGGTTCTCGCCGTTGTAGGAGTGTGCCGATGGGCCGATGCCCAGGTATTTTACGCCTTTCCAGTAATTAGAGTTATGCCTGGAGTAAAAGTTGGGTTTACAAAAATTTGATATTTCGTAATGCTCAAAACCGTTCAATTGCATGGCATCAGTCATAAAAATAAACTGCGCGGCGCTTTGCTCATCATTCATGGCAGGCTGTTTTTTGTTTTTGATGAAGGATGCCAGTGCTGTCTTAGGTTCAACCGTCATTGAATAGGCTGATACATGCGGCATACCCAGTTCAAATACCTTATCTAAGTTATGCTTCCATTTTTGGTCGGTTAGTAAAGGATAGCCATAAATGAGGTCGACAGTTATATTCTCAAACCCAATATCCTGTGCCCTTTTTACGGCAGTTTCTGCTTCAGTGCTGCGATGTACGCGGTTCATCCATTGCAGGTCATCATCAAAAAAAGATTGTATGCCAATACTGAAACGGTTTACAGGCGTTTGCCTAAGCGACAATAATTTGGCTTTGTCTAAATCATCAGGATTAGCCTCTAAAGTAATCTCTGCATCAGTTGATACCGTATGAAGGCTGGTAATAGTATTAATAAGTAAACTTATCTCACTTTCATTTAATAACGAAGGTGTACCACCGCCAAAATAAATGGTTTCGATATTCTCGCCGCTCAAATAGTCCTTTTGCAGCTTTATTTCCTTTACTAATGCCTGTAAAAGCTCATCCTTATATTTTAAGGACGTACTGAAATGAAAATCACAATAATGGCAAGCCTGTTTACAAAAAGGGATATGAATATAGATGCCTGCCATGCGGCAAAAGTAAGTAAGCCTTTTTTAACTCTTGATCGATCATAGTAATTTATTTTTGCGAAGTAATCTCCATTAAAATTGAAAGGCTATTTCTGACTGGTTTTTTAGAGGTGTGCGTAAAATTCGTTTGGAGCAATTTCCCGCACCTGGTAGCCATATTTTTTAAGAAATGTGGAGGCCTCGTCGGGCGAAATATTTAAGTCTTTCATGCGCGGCAAGTTTTGCTCGAAAAATATATGGCTTATCCGTTTTGCTTTCAACAGTTTCTCTGCTCCGTATAAAACCCAGGTATCGGCACCCTCAGTATCAATCTTTAAAACCTCTAACTGCTGCACATTAGCGTTAGAGAGGTAATCGTCCAGCGTATCCACATCTACTGTAACATTGGCCGGTTCATCATTCAGCGTAAGGCCTCCCCAGCCGGTTTGATCGCTGTTGCCACCCAGGGTGAATTGTAATGTTCCTTTGGCTTGGCCTGCTGCCATAGGTATTACCTGTATGCGATCTTCGAGATTATTTTTATTTACGTTGTTTATCAGAGGGCCCACATTTTTTGGCGAAGCCTCAAAAGCAATAACCTTATTGCCTGGATTTTGAGCCGCCCAAAGGCACGAAAAATATCCATAATTAGCACCCACATCTACCATCAACCCGCCTTTTTTTCCAAGTTGCACCAATTTTAGGGTAAGATCCAGTTCGTAAAATCCGTTGAAAATAATCGTCTTATGACCATAGTCAGTGCTGACTAAGTCCATTTTAATATTCTTGCCAAAAGCAAGCGATACATCTTTATTGCTGGCACCTGGAAATAGTTTGTACAAACGGTAACTTATTTTTTCGCGTAACTCAAGGGGGTAGATTAGTTTGGTAATCATAAAAGGGTGTTAGTATATAAAAAAAATCGTCGTAAATTTATAACTCTTGCATTATTAATGGCTAAAAATCTCTTATTTTTTTGAAGGCCATTGTAAATTGAGCAGTACGCGGGTTTCGGTGAAACTCGAATTTCAATATGTTCTGTCAGTTTGATAATCACGATGAAATAAGGCATTTGCCACAGCATCTTCTGGTACAATGTAGGTAATTCCAAATGCGGGTTGCCCATTCAGCAAAAGGCACTATTCCAATTTTTACAGAAACATATGGCTTTTAAAGCCATATTTAAATGGAATTAATTGATAATTAGGTTTATACTTTACCGCAATTTAAATTAAATCATCAATGTATGAAACAACCAATAATTGCGGTATTTTTGCATTAAATAAACAATGCTGGTTTTATAATAATGCGCTTTATTGTTTTTGGATTTTTATTTATGATGGCTACCTGCTCCGGTGTTTACGCACAGCAGGATTCCATTTCTGCAGGCAGGCAGAATCCGCAATATAGCACTGATTCCGTTGTTTACAGGCCAAAACATATGGCATTCCTTGATTCTGTTGCTTTAGCAACTGCTAAGCGCCAGCAATTTGTTAGCGATTCATTAACCACTATGTACATAATGCCCGACTCAAACCGGGTTAACCAGCTTTCAGCCCTGTTGCTGTCAAATTTGTATACTGGCCATACTTTTTTAGATATTCCTTTTAAATCAAAAAAGAGATCGGGCGACGGGCATCTCCGTAAAAGCCGTGATCCGTGGATAATTGTTATCATCATTGGCCTGTTGCTATATACTGCATTGCTTAATTTTTCATTGGGCAGCGATGTGAAAAGTATATTTCAATCCTTTTACACCAAGCGTAACACCCAGTTTGATAAGGACGACAATGCATTAAATCTGTGGGCTTTTATTGGTTTTTTTTTGTTGTTTGGCGCAACCTTCGGGCTGTTTTTATATCAGCTGGCGGCGTACAATAATGTTTATTACAGCATTAGTGGGCTGCAACTTTTTGTGGCGTTTTCACTTATTATCATATCCTTATTTGCCTTTAAATTTTTGCTGTTGAAAATTATAGGTTTTTTGTTTGATATCAACCGCGTTGTGGGCGAGTACATTACCGCTTTATATTTAACTTATTTTAATATAGCTTTTGTTTTTTTACCGGTGGCAGTATGCTTTAGCTTACTTGCGGCACAGTTTATTCCATATTTATTGGCAATAGCCTTGTTTTTGATAGTTGTGATCTTCGTTTGGATATATTTGCGCAGCAGTGTAAATATTATTTCTAACTTTCGATTTCATAAATTTTATTTATTTATCTATCTTTGTGCCCTTGAAATTTGCCCCATTTTGATTTTGATTAAAGTACTAAATTTATAGTTTCAAGGCCGTTATAAAATTAATTTTGGAAGACAGAAAAAAAAAGGTTAAAAGTATTTTGGTTACCTTACCGAAACCTGAGAACGACAAGAATCCATATGCCGAACTGGCTAAAAAGCTTAATCTGAAAATTGATTTCAGAGCTTTTATCCATGTTGAAGGTGTACCGGCTAAAGATTTCCGTAAAGAGAAAATTAATCTCATGGATTTTAGCGCGGTTATTTTCACAAGCCGTAATTCTGCCGATCACTTCTTCCGCATTTGCGAAGAAATGCGCTTTGAGGTACCCGTGGAAATGAAATATTTCTGCCTTTCAGAAACTATCGCCCTGTACCTTCAAAAATATATACAGTACCGCAAAAGAAAGATCTTCTTTGGTAAGCAAACTGCAGCCGACCTGGCCGAGGTATTAAAGAAACATTCAAACGAGAAATTTTTGTATCCATGCTCCGATGTTGCAGCAGAGGAAACACAGAAATTTTTGCTGGAGAATGGTTATAATTTTACTCCGGCTGTACTTTTCCGTACAGTTTGCAGTGATCTGTCAGACCTTGCAGAAGTGTTTTATGACGTGATCGCCTTTTTTAGTCCATCCAGCATACAGTCATTATATAAGAACTTTCCGGATTTTAAACAGAATAATACCCGCATAGCCGCTTTTGGTGCAACAACCCATAAAGCAGTGCTTGAATCGGGGCTTATTCTTGATATTCCGGCGCCAACTCCGCCCGCTCCATCAATGACAATGGCCATAGAGCAATACGTTAAACAGGTGAATAAATAATTTGTTGGCAAATTATTTAACTTAGTTGCAACTTTTATAACCGTTTTACGTTTAAATGCTTGTTATTTAGTGTGATTTTAATGAACAATTTGACTTGAAATATTGTTGAATATCAAGTCATTGGTTTAGCTTTTTAATACACTAACCCTCAATTTGAGTATAAATTTGTTTATTTTACGTGTTTAATTAATCAATTTTATATATTCGGGGATTGCATTTAAGTTATATTTATATAGCTAAATTTTGATTTTTTCTATGAAGCAGATATACTCTTTAATAGTTGTTTTGGGTTTTGTGGTAGCATTAAGCAGTTGCCGTACCGGTGGAGGAGGCGAATTAACTGGCGTGCCTCAGCGTAGCTTTAGGGCCGAAGTGCCTTTTGGCATGGTGTATATACCCGGTGGTACCTTCTTAATGGGCCAAACAGATCAGGATATAACCTTCGCACAGATCTCTCAAACTAAACAGGTAACTGTACCTCCATTTTTTATGGATCAAACAGCAATAACAAATAGCCAATACAAGCAATTTGTTTTTTGGGTTCGCGATTCAATTGCAATTACTAACTATTTAAATGATGATAAATATTACCTGCATCCTAAAGGTGCGGCTGCTGCAGCTAGTCCAAGCGGTAAAAAATACATCAACTGGGCGTATGTACAAAAATACCCCGTATGGAATACTAAAGGCAAGGGACAGGCAAATAATGCCGCTAAACTGGATGGTATGTACTACCAGGGCGATGACCGAGTGTTTGATCGTAATGAAATTGACGTACGTTTATTAAAATATAACTACTCAACAATAGTATTACGTAATGCGGCAAACTACCGTAATGATAAAACCAAAAGACGTTCTGACTTTATTTTACGTGATACAGTACCGGTTTACCCCGATACTTTAGTATGGTTAAGTGATTTTGCTTACGCCGCTAATGAGCCGATGGTTCAGGGATATTTTTCGCATCCTGCCTTTAAAAACTATCCGGTTGTGGGGGTAACATGGCGCCAGGCACGTGCCTTTACTATATGGCGCACACGTTTTAATGAAAGTTATAAAGATTCACATCACTTACCGCACCGTTTACCATATCACCTGCCTACCGAGGCTCAGTTTGAATATGCGGCACGCGGCGGCAGGATAGGTACAGATTACCCTTGGGGTGGTCCATACATTAAAAATGCTAAAGGTTGCTTATTGGCTAACTTTAAACCCGGCCGTGGTAACTACTCTGACGATGGCGGTTCTTATACGGTAAATGTAAAATCATATTTCCCTAATGACTATGGTTTATATAATATGGCCGGCAATGTGGCGGAATGGACATCTTCAACATACAATCCATCGGCATCAACATTTGTAAGCGATATTGCACCTACTTTTGAATATGAAGCTAAACCAAATGATCCTGAAGTATTAAAACGCAAGGTAGTAAGAGGTGGTTCATGGAAAGATATAGGCTATTTTCTTCAAAATTCTTCCCGCACGTATGAATACCAGGATACTGCAAAATCCTATATTGGCTTCCGTTGTGTAACAGATTACCTTGGACGCGATATAAAAGACAGACGCTAACACGCTAATTAACATTTAAACTATAACACATCTAACACTTTTTTTAAGACTATCATGGCTGGAAAAAAACAACCTTATGGAATCAATAACGTAGTATCATGGGGCGCTACAGTGGTTATTATCGGATTACTATTTAAAATTCAGCATTGGCCATACGGAGGATTTTTTATCTCACTGGGGCTGGGAATGGAAGCGTTCTTATTCGGTATATTAGGATTCCAAAGAGAAACAACTGAAATCGACTGGACAAGGGCATATCCTGAGCTATCAGAAGATTTTAAGGGCGAACTACCTGCGTCATCATCACGTGCTATAGGTACAGGCAGCTTTTCAAGCACCGGTGCGTTAGATAAAATGATGGAAGAAGCTAAGATAGGCCCTGAACTTATCCAAAGCCTGGGCGAAGGATTAAGAACATTTGGCGATAAAGTGAGCGCAATATCGCGCGTTACTGATGCGGGCAATGCTACAATAACATTTACTGAAAAACTAAAAACGGCATCTGCCAGCTATGATAAATTAAGCGATTCTTTTGAAAAAGCATCGGCTAACCTTGCTGAAATGGCCGGCTCAAGTGTCGATTCAAAAAATTACCATGAGCAGGTAAATACAATGGCAAAAAATCTTTCGGCTTTAAATGCGGTATATGAATTGGAGTTACAGGATTCAAGCAACCACTTAAAAGCAATGAATAAGTTTTATAAAGATATGGAAGGAACCATGCAAAACTTTAACGAGTCGGTTGATGGTTCACAGCAGTTTAAAACAGAAGTTGACAAACTGGCCAAAAACCTGTCTTCATTAAATTCAGTATACGGTAATATGCTTTCAGCAATGAATCAGCCTCGTGCTTAATAAATAATAATAGTTACTAGTTTTTTATTTCAAACTTAAAATAATATTTAAAGCAAATGGCTGGAGGTAAACAAACCCCAAGACAGCGAATGATGGGCATATTGTATCTGGTTCTTTTGGGCCTGATAGCATTAGATGTACCCGATAGTTTGCTGGATGCATTTAAAAATATAAGCGATAGCTTAAACGCTTCTAAAACAAACGTTCAAACAGGTATAGATCAGTCTTTTACTACTTTTGAACAAACCAAGTTAAAAACAGAGCCTGCAAGGGCGCAACCAGTATATGATAATGCAGTAAAAGCACGTAAACTGGCAGATGACCTTGGTACTTACGTAGAATCTATAAAAAGTAAATTTATGGAGGAAACCGGTGGCATTGAGGAGGCAACAAATGATTATAGAGGCCGCGCGGATCTGGATGTATCAGTACGCATCATGATCAATGAGCAGAAATACGCTTATGCCTTGCATAAAAAAATTGATGAAACCAGGAATGGTTTACTAAGCCTGCTTAGTCCAATCGAAAGAAAAGGTGTTGATCTTTCATTAGATGCAGTTGCGCCACCACACAAAGC
>Ga0302309_10002010_pt1 | contig 17516 bp, 15 predicted proteins | sample III_Palsa_N1_1_FD_200453 | JGI IMG/M metagenome (GOLD analysis project Ga0302309, IMG submission 200453) | Peat permafrost microbial communities from Stordalen Mire near Abisko, Sweden - III_Palsa_N1_1 | ecosystem: Environmental > Terrestrial > Soil > Palsa > Peat permafrost | place: Sweden... | reverse complement strand
CTCACCGCCGGTGATGCGCAGCTTGCGCACGCCGAGCAGGGCGGCCAGTTTGGTTAGTCGCACGATCTCGGCAAAGTCGAGCCGCTCGGCGGTGGGAAGAAACGCGAAGTCCTTGCCGTACTTGGCCTCTGGCATGCAGTACGGACAGCGAAAATTGCAGCGATCCATCACCGAAATGCGCAGGTCGTGCAGCTGCCGGCCCAGCATGTCCATGGGCGGAACGAGCTTGGTGCGCAGTGTCTCAGGCAGGGCGTCGAGGTTCTTCATTTCACCAAGGATAGTAGGCGGCGATGAAACCGGCGGGAAAGTGCGACGATTCGGGCGGAAGTTCGACAAAACCATCGGTCTGCGTAAGCGCGGAAAAATCGCCCGAGGTCTGCGTCGGCAACAGTGCTGCCGTGCGATTGCCCGACGTGTCGTAAAGCAGTTTGACCGGCAGAAAATAAGTCAGCGGTGGCGCAAAATCGATCGATTCGGCAAGCGCGACCGGGGTCGGAGCAACGGTGACCAGGCCCATCGCCTGCAGCAGCGCCGGCAGCACGTACCGTGTGCCACATACCAGCGCAGATACCGGATTGCCGGGCAGGGCAAACACGGCCTGGCCGCTCGGCCCGATGCCAAACCACATCGGCTTGCCCGGGCGTTGGGTGATCTTGTGGAACACCCGCTCCACGCCGAGTTCGCGCAATACGTCCGGTACGTGATCGCGCTGTCCCATCGACACGCCGCCGGAAAGAATCAACACATCGCGCGACGCAAGCTGCGCGGCAATGGCGGCTTTCAGCACCTCCCGGTCGTCGCTGACATGCGCCAGCTGCACATCGTGTATGCCGCGGCTGGCCAGCAGGGACGCCAGCGCGCGATCATTGGATCGACGGATCTGCCAGGTTTCCACCGTAGCGGCCACGTCGACCAGTTCGTCGCCCGTTGCCAGCAGCGTTACCTTCGGCTGCGCGGCGACATCGACATGGCTGTAGCCATTGGCGGCCAGCACGGCCATTTCCGTGGCCCGAAGCATGACGCCCGGCTCGATAAGCAGGTCACCGGCGCGACAGTCGCTGCCTTGGCGATGGATGAATTGTCCCTGCTGCGGCTGATAATTGGCAGCCAGAACCAGCTGTGCGCCTTCGCGCACGGTTTGCTCGACAGGTATCACCGTATCGCAGTCTGCCGGCATGACGGCGCCGGTCATCACCTCGATGCAGCTGTCGGCCTGGATATGGGCTTGATTTGTCGACCACTCTGGCATGCCGGCAGACTGCATCCCGGTCACGTCGAATTGTCGGGTGCCGCGCACGAAATCTGCGAAACGTATCGCCATGCCGTCCATGGTGACGCGGTCGTAAGGTGGTTGATCGCGTTCGGCCACAATGCGTTGGCGAAGAATGGCGCCAGCCGCGCGGTCGATCGGCAGCGACTCAGACGAAAACGTGCCTATCCGCTGGGCGATTAACGATTCGGCGTCGCGCACGGAGATCATCGTGTTCGTGGGTTGATCGGGCATGGGCTCGTCGGGGCGTGTGCGGAAAGACAGCAACTATTCGCCCTGCACGCAGGCAGGGTTACCCATCTTATTCGGGTTGAAAGCGCGGCGCCGCTTTGCCGCTCGTCGAAGAGCAAGCCTCACAACCGATCGAGAGCGTTTTAATTGCCCTGTTTGGCAGGAGCCGGCGGCGCGCTGGCAGGTGCGGGCGTCTGCGGTGGCGGCGGCAGGACCAGGTCCGGATTGGCCTGCTCGGCCTCAAGCGTCTGGATGCGCTGCTTGACCGCATCGAGCTGGCTGCTGCTGCTGCGCAAGTCGTTCGACAGCGTGGTCGCCTGCTGCTGTGCCTGCTGTTGTTGAACCGCCACTTCCTGTGCCTGCTGCTGTTGGCGGGTAGCGTCCTGCTGGAGATTTTGCAGCCGCTGCTGGTTGATCGCCATCAAATGTTCGGCGTAGGCATTGCCGGCCTGCAGGCGAACGGCGTCGATATCCACCTCGGCCAGGTGCTCCGACTGCTGCACGAAGGTGCGATAAATCGATTCGGCATTGCGTTCGGAATCGGTCTGAATCACGCGCCAGAACACATCGCCGTGAAACAGGGCGACAAAGTAGCTCAGTTTGTCGGGCTGAAAAAACAGGCTGGCGCCATAGCTGTCGTTTGACGCGGTGCGCAGCAGGGTCAGCTGGTTGCTGGCCAGCAGGGAGTGCAAATAGGCCACGGTGCCGCCGGATGCTTCGCCCACGCTGGGTGGAGTGGTCTGAACGGGCGCTTGTTTCGCAGCGGCAGATGCGGCGGCAGTGATGAAGATCAGCGCAATAGCCATCCTCAAGAACTGTCTTACGTTCCCGTTACGCATCATTTGAAATCGTCCCCTTGCGATGGCCAGATAAACGTATAGCCAAACGCAACTTGCGGCGGCCGAAGGGTCTGAATGAACAGCCCTGAACGTGCAGTCTAATGCTGCAGCGCGACGGGTCAAGGGGCGCCGGCGCCGAGGTTGGAGCCGATAGATGGCGGCAAGCACCGTCGATGCTCAACGTAGATTGGACTGCCAACCGCGCAATGTGGGCGCCACAGCCTGTCTGGAGCTCAAGAAAAAGGTGTCCGGGTCAACAAAAACGGCGTCAAATCGTGCGTTCGAGTGATTGAAATCACATTCGCTGACTTTCGGCGCAGCACTGGCCGTGCATTGCCGAATTTGCGCATCATCATCAACGTGGCGCGGTTTCAATCAAATGGAGTCGGAAAGGAATGTCCGATTTCGCGTGGTTTATGGCATCGCGTCGATCAACCTTGGTCGGCCGAGTCACAAGCTGGTTTGGATCACCGAATGGAGCCGGCACATGATTTGTGAACGTTCGAGTGCGTTGTTGTCAGGTGATTTGATTTCGCTCGGCAACATTCTGAAGGTGTGTGACATGGAAACCATCATGCTTGGCGCGCACCTGCACCGGGCTGCCATCGTCTCGGACTACATCGGCGATTCGATTTTTTGCCACTTTGAAACCGATTTTTCTTTCCACGGCCGCTTCGTGATTCCGCCGCAGTGGTGCGTGATGGGATGCGTTCATCGTACGCTGAAGGCCAGCGGATGCTCGGGAATGCCGATCTGCTCCGACACCGCTTTCACCGTCATGCCCGCTGGCACCAGCGAATTCATTCTCGGCCCCGGCAGCCGCGTGACCCTGGTGCTGATGCCGCTGCAGCGCCTGCAGCGCAAGTTTGCCCAGCTGGTTCATCCGGAGCTGGAAGTGCCGGCCCGGCTGCTCGGTCTGTTTAACCTGGCGGGCACGGCGCTGGGAGTTTCTCTGCGGCTGGGCTACGAAAGCATGCGAGAGCGCGTCGCGCGAGAGCATGCGCCTGGCAAGCCGGCCGAAGACATGGAGATAGCTCTGGATCGCCTGCTGGAGAATCATCTGCTGGCCGGGTTGAGCGCGCCGGCCGACGACCGTCCGCACAGCTCTCGTGGGCGCCGCGCGCATTATCAGATCGTGCAGCGGGCTGAGCAGTACATGCGCGAAAATATGCGTCGGGTGATCTATCTCGATGAAATGTGCAATGCGGCCGGGGTCAGTGAACGCGCTCTGCGCTACGCGTTCGACGACGTATACGGCGTTTCGCCCAACCGGTATCTGTGCATGTTGCGTTTGTGCACGGCGTTTCGCGCGCTCGTGTTCGCCGATGCGAGCCGGCGCTCCGTGAAGTCGGTGGCACTCAGCTGCGGGCTGTGGGATCTCTCGCGATTTGCCGAAAGCTACCGGCAGATGTTCGGCGAGCTTCCGCGCGACACGCTGATGCGCGAGCCACCGGCGGATATGGCGCCGGCGTTCGAGTCGCGAAACGCGTCCGCCACTCGGCATTGATGGCTCACTCTGGCTCCGCCGATTGTCTTGCTCGACGGCGCGACATACCTGGGTAACTGCTCCCGTGCGTCAAAAAGTCGTTGTTTTTGTTGCATAGATACCTGTGCGGCATCTAGCATCAGCCGATCAAAGGGTGGGGATAGCTATGAAGGGTATATATCGTCTGGTGCGCAGGCGGCTTGGCCGCGTTTTGGCGACGGCGTCAAAGTTTGGCGCATTTGAGCCGCACCAAGACCTGATCGGGGTCGGGAAGCCCAACGCGTTGCTGACGCAAAAACGGTTGGCACTCACTTTTCTGAGTTCGGCCGCTTTGCTTTGCACGTCCCTGGCTTCGGCGCAGGATGCCAAGCTTGGCGATCTCGATTCGGTGGTTACCAAATACGCCCCTGCCGCCGTTGCTGCCACGCCCGTCACGCCACCCGTTGGTCCGGCCGTCCAATACGACGACGCGACTCAGAACAAGGCCACACTGGGCTCCACCGTGAGCACGGATGGCGGCGCGACCGGGGGTACCACGGTTACCAACGTTCATCAGGCGGCTCTCAGCGCGACCAGTACCGACGCCGTGAACGGCGCGCAGCTGTACGCGGCGAGCGAATACGTGCAGACCAACAGCACCGGCCCCGCCGCCGCTGCGACAGGCGCCAATGCGGTCGCGGTCGGGCCGTCGGCCAGTGCAGCGGGAGCTGGCAGCGTTGCTGTCGGCAGTGGCGCATCGGCGCCGGCCAGTAACGCTGTGGCCCTGGGCGCAGGCTCGGTGGCGGACCGCAGCAACAGCGTCTCGGTAGGAGCCGTGGGTGCCGAGCGGCAGATCACCAATGTGGCGGCAGGCACCAGCGACACGGATGCAGCCAATGTGGGTCAGGTGAATACGCTTGGCAACCGCATTCAAAAAGTAAGCAGCCGCGCAAACGCCGGCATCGCTTCCGCCCTGGCGACGGCCGGGCTGCCGCAGGCCTATCTGCCCGGTAAAAGCATGGCGGCCGTCGCCGGTGGCTCATTCCACAGCGAGTCCAGTATCGCCGTTGGCGTGTCTACCATCTCGGAGGGTGGTCGTTGGGTATACAAAGTGGCCGGTTCGCTGGATACGCGCGGCGATGGCGGCGTGTCAGTGGGCGCGGGCATGCAATTTTAAGGCGACGGGGCACGAAAGTTTGCTCAAGAACGCCAACATCGAGCAGCGGCGTGATGCCACCGAACGTGCGTCATCGATGCAGATAACCTTGACGTGTCGAAGCTCAGCCCATACCCGAGGCTTTCCTTGGTAGAGGTCATGTTGACGTTATTTTCAGATGGTGCGCCTTTTGCTAAAGCTTTCCGCGTGTCGTTATCGGCCCGTGTGCTGCCGGATGATTGGCGCGGGCCTGTTATGGTGAGATATTCGCGGCTGGAAGAAAAATATTAAAGACTGGAATTCAGGGGAAGTCATGCAGCGGTTCAAGGCACACCGATGGATAGCTTTGTCAGCGTTTTGCGCTGCAATGCTCCTGCTTGGCGGGTGCGGCAGCATGTCGACGAAGCAGGTGTCCGTCGCCAATGGCGCGCAGGGCGAAATCACCTTTCCCGATCCGGCGAAATCCCTGGTGCCCGAAGGAACCTTTGTCAGCCCGGAAAATCTGCGTCTGGTCTCGCCCGGTATGACCAAGGATCAACTCTACCGATTACTCGGCACGCCGCAGTTCGACGAAGGCGTTTTCCACGTGACTAAGTGGAACTACATCTTCAACTTTCGCCGGGATGACGGCGAAGCCGATTTCGACCGCTGCCAGTACCAGATCATTTTCGACGCCAACCACCATGTACAAAGCACGCACTGGAAGCCCGAGTCGTGTCGGCTGATGGTTGAAAAGCCGAAGCCAGTTGACAAGGCTGCGCCGGTCGACAAGGTCGCACCCCTCGACAAGCCCGCGCCGGCCATGCAGACGGAGACGGCGCCGGATATGTCCATGCCGGATGATCCCATCACGCTCTCCGGCGACGCGCTGTTTGGCTTCAACAGCGCCAGCCTGACCGACGATGGCCGCGAAAGCCTGGGCAAATTCATGCAGGAGGTTCTTATCGCCAGTCAGGTGCAGGACATCCTCGTGGTTGGCTACAGCGACCGAATCGGCAGCAGCCGGGCCAACCTGAAACTTTCCACGGAGCGCGCAGAATCCGTGCGGGATTATCTTGTGCAGGGCGGCGTGCCCGCGGCAGCCATCCACAGCGAAGGAAAGGGCAGCGACAAGCCTGTGGTCAAATGTACCAACCGGGATCGAACCGCCTTGATCGCGTGCCTGTCGCCGAATCGACGCGTTGAACTATCGGGCCGGCCAAAACATTAGCCAGTGGAAACGTTCGCCGCTGCACAACATGGGCTTTTGCCGATGCCGTTACATGTGCAAAAAGCGGAGGTCGCAAATCCAGGTCGCAAATCGATGTCTCCCATCGATTTGATGGGTTCGTAAGTATTCTCGTCTCGTCTCACGACCAGGTTTGTCTAACCGGGTTTGTGATTTCGGACCTGTGGCCATCAAGCCGAACCGACATCGTGATGGCTGTGTCTAAGCACTCATGCAACGCCAATACAGCGCGCGGCGCTGGCTGAATGAATATTCAAAGCAGTTTGCCGAGTTCACAACCTGGCGACGATCTGCGGCCTATACCTTTTCCACCGCCATCCGGCGGCAAACAGGCGAGGAGCAGATCAATGGACAAGAATCGTACCGAAGGCACAAAACACGAAGTCAAGGGCGCTTTCAAGGAAGCGGTCGGCAAGGTGACGGGTAACAAGACCAAGGAAGTAGCCGGCAACGTCGAAAAGAACGCGGGCAAGGTTCAAAACGCTGCTGGAAAAGCCGCCGACAAGGCGCGTGATCAAGCCAAAAAGCATTGAGCCGGCGCCTTCAGTCGTGCAGAGGCCGGTCAGTGATCGGCCTTTCTTTTGTGCAAATTCCGCTGCTCTGTGCAACACAAAAAGCGCTGGCTCTATGGAAGGATGTTTGAAGCCGCCCCGCTATCGCTCCGCATTGATCGCTGACTTCACTGCCAGTGAAAGATCAACCCGGTTGTACGGCTTGCGCAGAATCTGAAGACCCTCGTCCATGTCATCCATCTGGAACCGCTGGGCGGTGTAGCCAGAGGTGAGTAGTACCGGGATATTTTTGTGATGGGTCTTAATCGTGCGCGCCAGATCGATGCCACCTACCTCACCGGGCATGATGACGTCGGTAAACACCAGGTCGATCTGCGCGCCGGAGTCGATTAGGGTCAAGGCGTTTTCGCCGCGATTGGCCTCGATAACCATATAACCCAGTTCGCGCAGCATGCTACAGGCGATCTCGCGGACATCGTCGTCGTCTTCCACCACAAGGATTGTGCCTTGCCCTCTCACTTCGATGATCGCTGGCGGATCGTTCGACTCCGCTGAGGGGGCGCTGGCGCGAGGGAGATAAATGCTGACAGAGGTACCTTCGCCCAACGTGCTTTCGATCGACACGAAGCCACCGGACTGTTTGGCGAAACCATATACCTGGCTCAAGCCCAGGCCGGTGCCTTTGCCCACCGCCTTAGTGGTGAAAAAGGGCTCGAAAACCTTTGCCATGACATCTGCCGGCATACCCAGGCCAGTGTCTGAGACCGTAACGACAACATAGCTGCCCGGCGCCGCGTTGTTGGACATGGCGAATCTGGAGGTAACCTCGAGACTCGCGGTGGAGATGGTGAGAACGCCGCCCAGCGGCATCGCATCTCGTGCATTGATCGCCAGGTTCAACACCGCTGTTTCGAGCTGATGCGGATCAGTACGACCGTAAAGAACGTTGCCGGGCTCTTCGATCCTGACGGCAATGGTTTCGCCGATCGCGCGATCCAGGAGGTTTTCGAATGAGCGTAGCAGGTCGCCAATATCAATCGATTCCACGCGCAGATCCTGCCGCCTGGCGAAGGCGAGCAACTGCTGATTCAACTTGGCGCCTCGCTCCACGCCGTGGCGGGCCGCGCTGAGATATCGCGCGGTCTTGGGGTCGGCATCCACCCGGTTTTCTAGCAGGTCGAGGCTTCCTGCGATCACCATCAGGAGATTGTTGAAGTCGTGCGCGACGCCGCCGGTCAGCTGTCCGATCGCTTCCATTTTCTGCGCCTGACGAAGCTGCTCGTCGATCAGTCGGCGGTCGGTTACATCCGACACCACGCCGGCAATACGAACCGGCCGGCCGTCGCGGTAATACGTCAAGCCGCGAATCTGCACCCAGCGAAGCGCGCCGTCGTTGTAGCGCCGGATGCGTTTTTCCAGATCGATGGCGCCGTTGGATCGCGCAGCCTGGAAGGCCTCGTCCACGGCTCTGCGGTCGTCTTCGACAAAGAGCGCTCCGCTGGTTTCGACCGTCCAGTTGTCCACGCCCACATGGCCGAAAATCTGGTCGAAGCGGGCAGATCGTGTGGTTTTGTTGGTGAGCAGATCCATGTCCCAGTTGCCCATGTCGGCGGCATCAAGCGCCAGGCGCAGCTTGTCTTCCGTGCGCCGCCTCTGACGAATTTCGTCGGCCAGCTGTTCGTTCGCTGCAGCCAGTTCATCGTTACGCTTGTGGCTGCGCGTCAGATCCGTGATGACTCCGCAAAGCAGATCGGGCATGCCTTCATCAATGGGAAGGTCGGCCACCGACATGTTGACGGGAATGGGTTTGCCGTCGACATCGAGCAGGCAAAACTCTGCCGAGCGCCTGTCGATGGTGTCGTGCTTCAACAGCGCTATGAAAATTTCCCGATCATCGGTGATCACAAATTCCTGCAAGTGCCGACCTACCAGCGCCTCTCGCGCAATACCGGTGAGCGTGGAAAGCCGCTGGTTGCAGTAGAGGATCGTGCCATCCGCCGCCAGCGTGACGGCGCACTCCTGCATTTGTTCGATCAGTAATCGATACGGTCGATCCGCGTTTTCCAGCGTATAGATTTGCTGACCGCTGGAGCCGCCCACCACGACGGCATCGACATCACCGTTGCGAATGGCCTCAAGCGTTTCGTCCGCCTCGGCCAGGCGATTTTCTAGATCGATTATTTTTGCCAGCGCGGCCGTTAGTTGGGCCGCGATATCGCCGTTTGTCATGAATGCGGACTTCTCACTGCGCCGATGGGCGCCAGATTAAGCCCGGCGAGCACGCGGTCCGTATTGGACAAATCGCCAATGATGCGTCGCAATGGCTCGGGGAGCGCCTTGACCAGCGTCGGCGTGGCGATGATTTGCAGATCCTTTGTCGCTTCCGGGTTTTCATAGACGTCTATGATTTCGAGGTCGTATTGCCCCTGCAAATTTTCCTCGCAGATCTTTTGCATGTTCTCGATCGCACGAGCGGAGCGCGGCGTGGACCCCGTTACAAAAAGAAAAAGCTTGTATCGCGTCGTGGCTTTGGGCGTCGGCGCGCTGCCCGTGGTCATGGCAGCTCAACGACGCGCGGGCGAATATCAAGGCCGACCAGCACACGCTCCGTGTTCGACAAATCGCCGATGACGCGCTTGAGCGGTGGGGGCAGGGTGCGAACCAGCGTGGGTAGTGCCACGATTTGATCACCCGCCGCAAGCTGTGGCGTGATGGTCAGGTCGATCACCTCGATCGAGTAGCGGCCGGAAAGGTGATCTTCGCAAATAGTCTTCAGATTCGCGATGGCCGCCAGCGATTTGGGCGTCTGTCCGGCAACGTACAGGCGCAGATTATAGGCGCCAGGCTCGGGGCTGCTGATTTCAACTGACTTGCCGTCAGTAAGTTCAGTTGGTTTATTTGTCATGTTGATATCCACGGACGGCAGCCATCTCGGAACGGCTCATGCCCAGCATGGCTTCACGTTTTTCTTCCTGCCGAATAATGGTTTCCACCTCTTCTTCCTCGCGCGAGAGGTCGGCTTGCAGCTCGGCAATCCGGCGCTCCGATGCTTCGCGCTTGCGTATCAGCTCCCGACGAAGCTTTTCGGTGGATTGCTGGCGCAATAGATCGGACTCACGCTCTTTTGCCTCTTGAGCAAGTCGCGCGGTACCGGTGAGTACGCCCGCCGGTCCCACATACGCTTCGATGAAATGCATGCCGTTTTGCGTGAGCTGATATTCGCGCAGCTGCTTGGAGTGGTTCATGCCGCGGGATTTGAGGATATAAAGCACGCGGTTGCGCTCGCCGTTGGCTTCGATATCACTCAAGGAGATCCACGTGTCCATCAGCGAGGAAACGCTGCGTTCACTTTCGGTCATCTGATCACCGACGGACGAAAGGCTGGTAAACACGGCGGTAATTCCCCGCGCCTTGCAGATGTCGGCCAAGCGAACGAGAGTGGCGTGGATCTCGATGGATGGGCCGCGAAAAGCCGATATAGGGTCGACCACGAGGACAGCAGGATCAAACCGCTCAATGTCCCGGTTCATGCGAGCCAGATGCATTTCAAAACCGTAAAGGCTTGGGCGTGCTGCTTCGAAGCGGAGTAATCCGTTTTCTTTGAATTTTTTCAGATTGATGCCGACCGAGCTCATGTTTCGAACAATCTGATCCGATGATTCCTCGAAGGCGAAATACAGGCAGCGCTCTCCGCGCTTGCAGGCGGCTTCGACGAACGATGCACCGAAGGTCGACTTGCCGGTGCCAGCCAAGCCGGAGATCAGCACGCTGGAGCCGCGAAAAAAACCTCCAATACCCAGCATGGCGTCGAGGTCAGCCACGCCCGTCGACACGGCCTCGTTATGGATCGTGTGCCTGAGCCCCGCCGAAGTGATCGGCAGAACGCTGATGCCTTCATCATCGATAAGAAACGGGTATTCGTTGGTGCCATGGGCAGAGCCGCGATATTTCACGACGCGCAGGCGGCGCGTGGTGATCTGCTCTTCAACGCGATTGTCGAGAAGGATGACGCAGTCGGACACGTACTCTTCAATACCGAAGCGAGTCAACTGCCCTTCGCCACGCTCCGCCGTGATGATCGCGGTGACGCCCTTGTCTTTCAGCCAAGCAAACAGGCGACGAAGTTCGGCGCGTAAAATAGCGCTGTCCTGCAGCCCGGAAAAAAGCGCTTCAATGGTGTCAAGAACAACGCGCTTGGCACCAATGGCATCGATGGCGTAACCGAGGCGTACAAACAGACCTTCCAGATCATATTCGCCGCTCTCCTGAATCTCCGATCGCTCGATGTGGATATGATCGATCGACAGTTTTTTTGCCTTGATCAACTCGGCTACGTCGAAGCCGAGCGACGCGACGTTGTCTTCCAGATCCTTCGGTCGCTCCTCGAAACTCATGAAGACGCCAGGCTCGCCGTAAAGCGTCGCGCCGTTGAAGAGAAACGTCATCGAGAAAAGCGTTTTGCCGCAGCCAGCAGCACCGCATAGCAAAGACGGGCGACCCGTCGGCAGGCCACCGAAGGTCAGATCATCCAGGCCTCTGATGCCCGTGGGCGTCTTCGGCAGGTGTGGATGCGTCGACTCGCTTCCCGTCTTGGCGTGATCGTTCAAGTCCAGCTCCGTGAGGTCTGTTGAAGGTTGCTGAAAGCTGCCGAAATTATCGCCTGTGCATCGGTCATAAACGACGGTATTGACGCAATCAGCCCATTTTGACGCGACAGTAGACGATTATCGGGTTGATGAAAATGTGAGGAAAGTGACAAGGCGGTCGGCGCGTGTTTTGTAGCAAGGCGGCCCGATTCTTTACCAAGAAAATTGCGATTAAATATTTCGAGACGGATAAATATCTATCCATGGCGTTCCACTCGGAGACAGTAGAAATTGTCGGCGACCATATCCATTGTTAATGGAATTCTGGATTTTCACGGCGTAAAAAGCCTGTCGCCTTGAACGTTACCTACCGTGGATCTGCCCAGTTACGCATAGGCTTTTCTGGGAAGGCCACGTTTAAGCGGTCAGAATTCGGCGTCGGGCAATGGGTCCCGTTGGAAGCCGACGAAGTCACGATTCTCGTCGAAGCCGAATTCTTGAAGGCATGAAAAAATCGTCCACCTCGACCTTCCCAATGCCTACGTTGCACAAGCAGAGGTATTGGCGAAGAGCGCTAACTCTTTGCTTTCGGCCGTTTGGCACCTCTATGCCCTAGACGAGCGACTGGACGTGCGACGTTTTTCGCGGAAGAAAATAGATGAATGGCAGGAGCTACAAAATCAGGATTGGGTGACGTACTCCGGACAATGTAGATGCCTGATGCCACGGCACGCGCTCGACGTTCCTGAACTGCGTCACGAGGGCCTGGGCTGTTGTCTATCCCGGGAAGAAGCCGATATTTTGGCCCTTCCCGGAGCCGCGTTGAACGAGTTAAACGCGGGTGCCTATGCAATTGTCCGAACGACACCACCGTCGACACGCAAAGAGGTGCCAGTTGTCCCTGACGCCTGTTCCGAGCAGACATAGACAACCAGGTTTGCGACTTCTTCGGTTGTCGCAAAGCGATTGAGCAGCGATGTCGGGCGCATCGTCCTTATGAACTGCTGTTCGGCCTCCTGTTGCGTAATGCCTTGCTCTTTGGCGGACGCCTTCATCCAACCACCCATGATCTCCGAATTCGTCGGACCAGGGAGGACCGAATTGACGGTGACGCCCGTTCCGCCGACTTCCTCGGCCAAACCTCTCGCAACGGCGAGTTGAGCGGTCTTGGTCATGGCGTAGTCGATCATGTCCTTGGGGATTGCTAGCGCGGATTCGCTACTGATGAAGACGACGCGGCCCCAGCCACGCTTCGTCATGTTTGGCACATAGTGGCGAGAGGCGCGAATGCCGCTCATGACATTCAGCTCGAAGAGATCGGTCCACTCACTGTCGGCAATGTCGAAGAAGGACTTCGCTCGCCCCGTGCCCACATTGTTCACAAGAATGTCCGCGTCCGGCGCCCGCGCGAACAAGTCCGCTGCCCCTTCCGAGGTCGCTAGATCGGCGGAGACGCCGGTGAACTCACCTTTTGGGAAAAGCTCGCGCAACTCGCGAAGCGCTAAATCGACCCGTTCCTGACCGCGGCCATTGATGACGACCGCGGCGCCAGCACGCGCCAATCCTTCGGCAATAGCTCGGCCGATACCTGCCGTGGATCCAGTAACGACCGCCTTGCGGCCCGTGAGATCAATATTCATGACGCCATTCCTTCAACTGTGGAGAGTTGAGATTGTGGGTCATGTTAGAAACAATGATAATGACCTAATTAGTCATAAGATTAATTCTTTGGAAGAATGGTTTGGATCGATTTCACGAATTAAGTGCCTTCATAGCTGTGGTTGAGGCCGGCGGTTTTACCGCCGCCGCGCGTAGAACCGGCGATTCACAGTCGGCGATCAGTAAAGCCATCGGCGCGCTCGAGCGGCGCCTCGGCGTGGTGTTATTTAACCGGAGCACGCGTAGCGTGAAGCTGACGGATCAGGGGTGGAGATACTACGATCGAGCAAAACCGCTACTCGACGGTATGGATGACGCCGACAGCGAACTGAGCAACAGCACGCATAACGTCTCGGGTCTAATCAGGATCGCTGCGTCGGGTACTTTTGGCCGTCTTCATATTTTGCCGCTTATCCCCGACCTGTTATTACTCCATCCCGGCCTGCAGGTAGACCTTGTTCTCTCGGACTTCGTGCGGGATATGGTGGAAGATGGGATTGACCTGGCGATCCGGGTAGGGCCCGTCAACGATCCCGACGCGATCGCCAGGCGCGTGGCCAGCACGCCCCTCGTATGCGTTGGGTCACGTCGTTACTTCAAGCAACACGGTATGCCAAAGACCCCCACCGAACTCGTCGATCACAATTGCCTTTTATATCGCGGCTCGACGGAGTCAACGCATTGGCCTTTCGTGGGGCCAGACGGTCCATTTAGCGTGTCCGTGCGCGGAAATCTCACGTCCAACAGTGTTGAAACGATTCGGGCCGGTGTTCTAGCCGGCGTGGGAATCGGCCGGTTTGCCAAGGTCTCTCTTGCCGATGATCTCAGACATACGGATGTCATCACCGTTCTCGACGAATTTATGGGCGAGGCCAGAGACATAAACCTCATCTGGCCGAGACGCCGTTTTGTACCGGCGCGCGTGCGACGAGTCACCGATTTCTTTGCAGAGGCTATTCCACAGCGTATCTAGCCTTGAACGCAGGAAAAATGTTCGGGCGACAGGATGCGCGATAAAGCCCATCGAAAAGCATTCCACCGTCGGCGGCCACGAACGGCATACCCGATGATTGTGTAGCTACAACGCTGCTACGCGATCTACACGCCCGGCTTGTGTTACGTAAAAGCGGGGCTGGCGCGGAGGGAGTTGGGCGAGCGCGGTGTGGCTCAAAGCTCGCTATTCGATGCGTCGCCAGCCAATGCCAGTTGCGTTAAAAGTGCACCTGCTGTTGAGGCCAACGTCTTCAATTGAAATGACATCTCAATTTACCCTTGAATGCAGTTCGGCAAAGACAGCTGCAGATAAATTGGCTTTCCTTCTCGCCACAAATACGACTTGCATAACGAAAAAGGCCACCCGAAAGGATGGCCTAAATCATTGTTCTACATGGTGGCCGGGGACGGAATCGAACCGCCGACACGGGGATTTTCAATCCCCTGCTCTACCAACTGAGCTACCCGGCCGAAGTTGCACAACCACGGGGGTTGTTCGTTCCATGTAGAGCCGCGCATTAAACCCAATGCGCGGGTTTTCGTCAAGGCTTGGCGTCGGGAGTGACGTAACCGCTGGGTTTGGCGGCGTCTCCGCCGAACAGAAATTTCTCCATTTCCTCGGCGAGATACGTGCGTGATTTGGGATCGAGCGGGTTGAGCCGATATTCGTTGAGCAACATGGTTTGATGAGCCATCCATTGCTGCCAGGCGGGTTTGGAAATTTCGGCATAGATGCGCTGGCCGAGTGGCCCTGGCCACGGCGCGAAATCCAGACCTTCGGCATCAACACCAAGTTTGCTGCAGTGAATGGTGCGACTCATGGTTGATCCTTTAGGTTGTCGCCCGGTGGGTGGGCGTTGGTGTTGAGCTCGAAGAAGCGCTCAGTCGACGAGGCCGATTCTCAGCAGCAGTTCTCTTACGGGGGCGGGCAGGCCGAGAGCGGTAATTTCGGCCGACGTGCACCAGCGTTGCTGCGAATTATCCGCGATGCCGCTGTGAGCCGTAGCGCCATCGAACAGCAGCGGCTCGATGTCCAGCCGATAGTGGCTGAAAACGTGGACGAACGAGGCAAGCGTTTGCGCGTCATCGATGCGTGCGAGCGTTTGCGCAACCGACCAGGCACGGTTGGTATCTACAGCTTCGGGCAGGCTCCACAAACCGGGCCAGACGCCGAGCTGGCCGCGTCGTTCGAGCAGCACGCGGTTTTGGGCGTCGCGCAACACCAGCATCACCGTGGTGCGGGTCGGAATGGCTTTGGCCGGTTTGCGGCTGGGTAGCTGCGCCGTGAGGTTGTCGCGATGCGCAACGCAGTCGAGCGCGAGTGGGCAGTCGTCGCAGCGGGGTCGTGAGCGCACGCAGAGCGTGGCGCCCAAATCCATGATGGCTTGCGTGTAGTCGGCTACGCGCGCGGCAGGTGTATGCGTTTCGGCCTGCAGCCACAGCTGTTTTTCCACCGCACTCTGGCCGGTCTGGCCGTGGATGCCGTGGTAACGGGTCAGTACGCGTTTGACGTTGCCGTCGAGTATTGGGTATCGCAGGCCATACGCCTGCGCCAGTATCGCGCCGGCGGTCGAGCGGCCGATGCCGGGCAGCGCTGCAAGCGCATCGTAATCGCGCGGCATCTCGCCGCCGTGCAGTTCGACGCAGATTTGCGCGGCGCGATGCAGAAAACGCGCGCGGCGGTAATAGCCCAGGCCGGACCACAGTGCCAGCACGGTATCTTCGTCGGCCATAGCGAGATCGCGCAGTGTCGGCAGTGCGCCGACGAAGCGCTCGAAGTAGCCGATGACCGTGTTTACCTGGGTCTGCTGCAGCATCACCTCGGACAGCCAGACGCGATAGGCGTCCCGAGGATGTTGCCAGGGCAAATCCTTGCGTCCGTGCGCGTCGTACCAGCGCAGCAACCGTTTGGCTACGGATAGGGTCATGGCTCTTTCTTGTGTGTAGCGATGGGCTTGGGCGATCCGGCAGCGGCTGTGGTGCCGGCAACCGCCGGTACGCTGTCGCCGGCGTCCAGCGTAAGACCCTCAACGGTAAAGCCAGCGGTCTCGAATCGGTCGACATCCAGATGCCCATTGGCTGGCGGCGTGGTCAGCTGCAGAGGCTGCTCTGCGGCAAGCTGGTTCCACCAGTCAGCCAGCGCCAGTGGCGGGAGGCGAAGGTCGGCGTGGTTATCCGGGCCATCCAGTTTCAGCGCGAGCAGCAGCGGGTTGCTCTGATCCGCCGGCGTCAGTCGCAGCGAGATGGCGTAGTGATTTTTAGTGGTGCCGTCAGCGGTGATCTGAACCATGGTGCCGGCGAGATTGGCCGCCGCATCGGCGGCGCCGTGCCAGCGCGCATCGCCGCTCAATGCCAGCGTCAGCGAGCTGCCTTGTGACATATGCAGTGCGACGTTATCGAGCTGCAACGAACTTTCATGGATGCGCGGCGTCGCTGAAAAAGTCAGCTGTAGCGGTACGCCGGTTGCCGTGGTCGCAGAAAGGCTCAGCGGAAATGGCCGCCCTGAAACAGGGCTGCCGGTTTGATTGCCGCGCACGATGCTGCCGTCCACGATGCTCACACCGGTATCAATTCGCGGAATATTGGTTGGCGCGCGGTTCTGCGCCGGCGGCATGGCGGCCAGCCACGCCTGCAATGCCTGCAGGTCGACGCGCGGAGAATCGATCTGCAGTTGCGAGATAACCGTAGGCCCGCCCAGCAAGGTATGCCACGACAGCGCCAGCTGACCGCGGGCAGCCAGAAGTATGGGCACGTTGGCGTCGCGCGCGTTGATGGTGATGCCGTTGAGGTCCAGCGCCGGCCGCGGAAACAGGGTCGGGCTGGCCGGGCTGGCTAGGTTCAATTCAAGCCCCGCGGCGCGGGCCTGTGCCTGCAGCATGGCGGTGAAGCGGTCCGGCTGCAGCAGCAGATAAACCGCAACCAGCGCGACCAGCAAAACCGTCAGCGCAAAACCGCCGAACACCAGCAGGGTGAGTCGCCAGCGACGCGGCATCGATCAGTTCTGCGCTGGTGAGCAATCAGTCATCGCTGCGCTCACTGCTGCCAAGGCTGGCCGGCAGCAGGCCGTCGACAAAGGCCTCGGCCTCGAACGTGCGAAGGTCAGTCGCGGTTTCGCCGAGGCCGACGAAGCGGATCGGCAGACCAAACTCGCGCGCCAGCGCAAAAATAACGCCGCCCTTGGCCGTGCCGTCGAGCTTGGTGACCACCAGGCCGGTGACGCCGACGATCTGGCGGAACTGGCGCACCTGATTCATCGCGTTCTGACCCGTGGTGCCGTCGATCACCATCAACACTTCGTGCGGCGCGTCGGCGTCGATTTTTTTCAGCACGCGGGCGATCTTGCCCAGCTCATCCATCAGGCCGCCCTGCGTGTGCAGACGGCCTGCCGTGTCGGCAATCAGTACGTCGGCACCGCGCGAGCGGGCGGCCTGCAGCGCATCGAAAATTACGCTGGCCGAATCGGCGTCCTGGCCTTGCGATATCACCGGCACCTGGTTGCGCTCACCCCAGGTCTTGAGCTGGTTGACGGCCGCGGCGCGAAAGGTGTCGCCGGCGGCCAGGATTACCGCGCGCTTTT
>Ga0302309_10002009_pt1 | contig 17517 bp, 7 predicted proteins | sample III_Palsa_N1_1_FD_200453 | JGI IMG/M metagenome (GOLD analysis project Ga0302309, IMG submission 200453) | Peat permafrost microbial communities from Stordalen Mire near Abisko, Sweden - III_Palsa_N1_1 | ecosystem: Environmental > Terrestrial > Soil > Palsa > Peat permafrost | place: Sweden... | reverse complement strand
CTTCGGCGGTTGGGGTGAAGGCTATGCCTGTTTGTCGTGTGCCGGAGACCAGAGGCCAGTGCCAGATGAGATGTCCGTCGGTGTAGCGGAAGCTTACCTGTAGCAGCGTTGTTGGCTGCCAGATCATGTACTGTTGGTCGTCCCATGTTGCGGTGTCTGGAACGAAGACGCTGATTTCGCTGCCGCTGGCGCCTTGCTCCCAGAAGCTCATTGCGGGAACGGCATCGCGCGGGGCGTTGCCCTCAAAGGCTGCGAGATGGAAGATCATTTCTTGGTGTGGGTCTTCGATTTTATCTGCGGGCCACCAATGGGGTTCTTCGATGATGCCGGGCGTGGTGACGGGTTCGTCGATGCCGAGATCGCTATGAGGCTGCATCCATCCGTTTGCAGCGAATCTGCGTTGAGGCGAGAAGCCTTGCCAATCCATGTTGAGCGCAAGCCCCATCTCTGGCGTGATGTTCTCCATCTGCTCGGTGAAGAGAACGAAGGGGTAGCCGGCCACGATGCGCAGGGTTGCGGTGTAGGTTGCGCCGCTTGAGAAGCGATACAAGACTTCGTAGGTGCGGAAGAGGCTGCCAGCTTCGATGAGGCGGGTTGTGATCTCCGCATGCTTTGAACTTGAGGTTGTGCCGAGGGTGAGGGTATTTTGGCCGACCCAGTGTTGTTGGGTGCCTTCTCCGTGGCTGATGCTGAGGATTGGCGCGGGCATTGGTTTGTCTTCCGGAGCGGACTGGCTTGCGGGCAGTCGCAGGCTTAACGTTGCGGAGTCGACTTCGATGATGTTGCCGCTTCGCTTTTCGGTTATGCCGGGAGCTTCGTCAGAGGCGTGATCTTTGCCTATTGCGAGGTGAAATGTTCGAGTGGCGCCTGGGGGAAGATCTGCAAAAAGATTGAGCTGTGCGGAGAGGAGGTGTCCCTCGGGAGTCTTCACGACGGCTGATAGCTGAAATGGAATTTCTGTACCGGCATCGTTGAACAGGTGCAACTGCTGTGCAATGCATCTGCGTGCGGAGAAGTCGACGGGATAGGTGAGAAGGGTTCGGGGCCAGGAATAAATGGGGCTGTCGATGTTGTCGTGAAGCGTTATCTCGAGTGAGCCGGAGCTGGGATATATACGAGGGGCTGCAAGATTGCCTGTAGCAGCATGAGAGGCGGTGGCTGTAAGTAGGAAAGAGGCAGCGGTCACAAGGAGAGTGCGGGTTCGAGAGAGTAGGCCCATTGACTGATACTTCTACCATCTGGTTCATGCCGTTTGCACGGTATAGAGAGCAAAGGCTCGGAAAATGCAAGATTAGGCATGTTCAATGCATTCCCATCTGCAGGTCTGCTCCGGCATACTCCATCCAATGCGAAGACGAGGAGCGAGTTGTGCCTCCGCGTCTCGTGGAACGCTGTGGGGATTCAACATGAAGGTTGTAGTTGCCGCTTTATTTTGCTATCTGGCTTTTTCTTTTGGATTGTCCAATGAGTACGCTCTTGGTGCAACACGCAAGGAGAGCCCATTGCCCGCTACGGCGCCCGTTGCACAATCTGCTACGGACATCTCGAGGGATGTTGTGGATGCGACGATGGAACGGCTGCCTACTGCCTCTGACCTGGGTTCCTGGGAGTATTCACGAGCGCTGTTTCTGATGGGCGAGCTTAGCGTCTATCAGCGGACGCATGATCCGAAGTATCTGACCTATGCAAAGGCGTGGGCGGATTCGCACATTGATGCAAAAGGCTCGATTGACAGGCCCATCGATGCGCTGGACTTCATCATGCCGGGGAATGTGGCCATCAGTCTCTACCGGGAGACTGGCGACAAGAAGTACAAAGTCGCCGCTGACCGGTTGGCCGAGATCTTCAAGACGTATCCTCGTACGGCTGATGGAGGATTCTGGCATGCGATGAATGGAGAGCGCGACCATCAGCTGTGGTTGGATGGGACGTTCATGGCTTTGCCATTCCTCGTGCGGCAGGGTGCACTCTCAGGGCATCAGGCGGATGCGGAAGCTGTGAGACAGTTACTGGTCTATGGCCTGCATACGCGTGATGCGAATGGCTCGCTTTATTTTCATGCGTACGATGAGTCTGGCCATGCGGCCTGGGCTGATCCTGTTACGCACCAGGCACCTGTGAAGTGGGGCCGGGCGATTGGATGGTACTGCGTGGCACTGGTGGATGTGCTCGAAGCTATGCCGCAGACGCCCGCGACCGCGGAGGAAAAGGCGCAGCGGCAGCAGTTGATTGCGATTGTCCAGAAGATGGCTAGCGATCTCGTTGCTGTGCAGGATCCAGCGACCGGGTTATGGTTTCAGATCGTCGATAAGCCGAAGCTGGCTGGCAACTTTCTAGAGACTTCGAGCTCGAGCATGTTTACTTATTTTCTGGATTCGGCGGTGAAGCACGGTTACATCGATGCGAGTTATCAGACAGCAGCGCAGCGAGGATACCAGGGTGTGCTTTCGAAGGTGGCTACGGGAGCCGATGGTCATCTGCATATCAAAGACATTTGCGAAGGCACAAACGTTGGAGACCAGGCCTTTTACCTGAAGCGGAAGGTGAATACCGATGACTTTCATGGGCTTGGGGCTTTTCTGATGATGAATGAAGAGGTACAGTTCAACCGCTCCATGATGGACGATGTGAGTGCCGGTCGCTAACCTGCAGCGGTACGGATGTATATGCTATTCGTATTGGAGCCGACTGGCATCCGTATGAAAAGTGATCTCCTTTCGTCTACCGGACTATTGTTGGCAACCGCTGCATACCTTGCGAACGTGGGGTTTGATGTTGCTGCCAAGAGAGCTCTGCGTGGCAATAACTTTCTCCGCACGACGCTGAAGATTCGCACGCTGGTGGCAGTGCTTCTTTCGCTGGTGTTGGCGGGGTTGTGGTTTTATAAACCAACACGGTCTTCGGTGGCGCTGTTTCGCGAAGGCCCTTTGGGAGTACTGCATGGTGCTGTGCTGCCGGTATTGCTGCTTTCTACTGTGCTGGTGACGGTCTCGATTCTTTTGTACTACCGCTCGCTGCAGATTGCGCCTCTATCGGTGGTTGCTCCGCTGTTTGGGTTGACTCCAATTTTTCTGTTGGTTACGGGATTTGTGGTGTTTCGGCAGGTGCCTTCGGTGAGGGTTACGGCTGGAGTCCTTTGCATTCTGCTTGGGTCGCTGCAAGCGCACTGGAAGCTCTCAATGCGTTCGCCGCTTGCCGCAGTGGGATTCTTTCTGCGCGAAAAGGGAGTGCGCACAATGCTGGGTGCTTGCCTGCTGCTTTCCATTACGAACCTTCTGGACCAGTGGCTGGTGAGGCGCATGGATGTGCTGAGCTATGCGTGGCTGTATGTGGTGTTGTGCGCCGTGTTTACCGGAGGCCTGGTACTGGTGGTGAGACCCGGTAAGTCAATTGTTCGTCCGGCTCAGAGATGGTTTGTGTTGGCTAGCCTCATCGATGCGAGCATGCTGCTGTTGCAGTTCGCTTCGCTGCAGTATGTGGACGCGGTGGTGACGATTGCGATCAAGCGCTCGGGGATGTTGCTATCTGTTATTGCCGGGTCGTTGTTGTTTGGAGAGAAGCATGGACGGCAGCGGCTGGCCGCAGCCTTCGTGGTACTGATGGGCGTGCTGGTGATGTACTTCAACTTGAGGGTGTGGGCGCTCTGCACGGTATTGAGCGTGGCGGCTGTGTGTTCTGTGGTTGCGATTCTCAGTGCCAAGCCTGTTGAAGCGCTACATGAGACGGAGTTGCAGGCGACGCCTCTATGAGCTTCGTTTCATGGACTATTCGTTCCCTGCAAACGCGAGTCTGCTAGACAAAGATGGTGTGGTTGATGTATTTTTCGCCCTTATGACAATGCCTCGATTTTCGCCCGTGACCTCGGGTGACCTGATTCGGGATGCCGACTCCTTCGACCCCTTTGGCGAAGCGCCGGAGATCGCCGGAACGGACCTGAACGAACTGCTGAACGCGACGACGGTGGAGGCTGTCTCTGCGGCGGAGTGGCGCTGGCGGCGGGGATGGAAGGTTGGCCCAAGGGTTATCCATGACTCGATGTGGTTTTATGTGGCGGAGGGGAGCGGCGTTTATTATCTGCCGGCCACGGAACAGCGTATTCACTTTGGGCCAGGTAGTCTCATCCTGATTGGGCCTGACATCGAGCATACGGTGGAGCAGGATAGGAACTCTGAGTCGCATGTGTTTGCTGTGCATTTTCACGCGCGCATCTATGGAGCGATTGATCTGTTGAGCATGCTTGGGCTGCCGCCTGTGATTGTGGGTGACGCCAACTCGCTCTATGGAGCGGCTTCGCAGAGGCTGGTGCGTGAGTTTGCGCTGAAGCCGCCGGGGTGGCGGGTTTCCATGAATGCGGATCTGCTATCGGTGCTGTTCTCGTTAGTGCGTAGCGAGGCGACGAGGTTTCATCCTGACCTTACGCTTTCTGCCGTTGCGGAGATCCCGCGATTTCTTCCGGTCTTCCGCCAGATTGAGAAGAACCTGCACCGGCCGGAGTACTCGGTGCTGGAGATGGCCAATGAGGCACACCTTAGCGAGGTGCAGTTTCGCAAGATCTTCCGGCGCATTACGGGGATTAGCCCGTTGCGTTTTGTGCAACGCCGCCGGATTGAACGTGCCTGCAATTTGCTGCATACCAGCACGGACAGTATCAGTCTAATTGCGGAGGCTTCGGGCTTCTGTGAGCCGCCGTTCTTCCATCGTGTCTTCAAGTCGTGGACTGGAATGACGCCGCGTTCCTATAGGAGAGCCGAGCGGCCGTAAGCCGATTGCGTTGGTTGTGGGAGCATCAAAAAGTTCATAAGAACGATTGTCCATTTGATTCCCTTTCGTGTGCTGGCTCAGGTCTACTCATGCGAAGCAGTCTGAAAGGTTTTTGTCTCTATGTCTCTCACGCGTCGTACGCTGCTTCGGAACCTTGCCTGCAGCTTTGGAGCAAGCTCTTGTAGCGGCATGCTGCCGCTGCTCGCTTTGCCTGTGCCGAAGAACGGCGGATGGACGGCTGAGTGGGACATGGCGTTGTTGAAGGCTGAGGTTGCGCGTATTGATCGTGGCTTCGATGCGAAAGAGAGCATGACCACTAGTCGTCGCGGGCCTGACTATAACTACCAGAGCAATTTGAGATCGATGGTGGCGCACCAGACGAGGGAGTCGCTGGAGTATGCGTCGTTGCTGCTCTACTTTGAGGATGCTGCAAAGACCGAGCGTGCCATCGCCATTCTGGAGCGAGTGCTTCCGCTGCAGGTGCAGGATCCTGCGAGTCCGTACTTTGGGCTGTGGAGTTGGTATCTCGAAGAGCCGGTCGACAAGATGCACTCGGCTGACTTTAACTGGGCGGATTTTATTGGATCTATCCTGCTGAATGTTTTGTTGGTGCATGAGAAACGTATTCCTGCGGAGCTGGCGAAGAAGGTTCGAACAGCGCTGAAGTATGCGTGCGTGTCGATCAGGAGGCGGAACGTTAGTCCTTATTACACGAACATCGCGTTCCAGGGAACGTACGTCACGCTGGCTGCGGGTGAGTTGCTGGGCGACACTGATTTGCTGGAGTATGCGAAGCAGCGGTTTGTTCGATTGAGTGCGACGGTAGATCAGAGCGGTAGCTTTGCCGAATACAACAGCCCAACCTATATGGCGGTTACGCTTGAGAACCTGAGCCGCATCCTGATGTATGTGCGCGATCCGGATTCGCGGGTGTTGGCAGAGAAGCTGAATGGGCGAGCGTGGAAGCAGATTGCCGAGCATTGGCATGCTCCGACCATGCAGCTTGCCGGACCGATGAGCCGTGCCTACTCGAATGACATTGGGTCGCCGATGTGGATTCAAAAAGGAACCAATAACCAGGTGCGCTTTTTGACAGTGGAACAGATAGAGACGGCTGCGCCAAGTGGAGAGGCCAGCATTCCTACGGTCGACTTTCTCTGTCCTGAAGAACTGCTTCCGCTGTTCGGGGCAACGCCGCGGCATCAGCATCGCGAGGTGTTTATTGCCGGGACAACGCTGGTGGACAACCTGGATGTTTCGACGCGCGTGTCACCAGTTGCGCCAGTTGAGGGGACGACGTTGCTGACGCCTTCGTTTGCGCTGGGTTCGGCGAACCGTTCGGACTTCTGGATACAGCGTCGGCCGCTGATTGCTTACTGGGGTGATGCGGCTCGACCGCCGAAGTGTTTGCAGCTTCGTGTTGTGAAAGATGACTACGACTTTACTTCGGGACTGTTTTACTCGGCACAGAATCAGGGGTCGGTACTGGGGTCTGTTCGGTTTCGGTCGGATGGTGGAGACAAGCATCCTTCGCTGGACCGTATTCAGAATGGAATGTTCTCGCTGAGTGAGATGCGTGTGGAGTTGCTGATCCAGCAGTGGAAGGCGACGAACCGCATTCTCGTCGATGGCAAGCCGCTGGCGTCGGGGCAGGATTCTGTTTCGGTAACAAGCCGCATCGCTATTGATGCAGGCGAGGTGAAGATATTCTTCAAGGCGCGATACGCTCATTTTATTGAGCCCGCGACAGTGCTTCGTTTTGAGCAGAAGAACGAGAATCGAACGATCTCTGTGGAGATGATGAAGGCAGATACGCCGCAGACTGTGCATTGGAACGATCTCACCGCGGCTGGGTGCGACTTCACTTTGTGGATGAATGATTCTGCGAAGTCGCTTGAGAAAGTAGATGCGGAGTTTGCTGCGATGAACTTCAACGAGATTTCTGAAGACGTTACTCGCGAGGTTCGTTGGGCTAGTGCTAATGGATTGCTTAGCGTGAAGACGGCCACACGAGTGGAGCAGGTGGCACGCATGGATGAGGCGTATGAGGCGCGGATCGATGGAAAGCTGTATCCGTCTGTTCGGCTTGAGGACGCACCGATTCGTTATTGAAGTAGACGTCGGTAGGTGGATGCTGAGATTGCGGAGAGGCTTGACGAATTGATTGAGGCAGTAGATAGTTCGAATCGTTGTGCCATTTGCGACGCCCACTTATAAATCAGCAGTACCGGAGAAAAGCTTGAATCGTTATCTCGTCAAGGCCACAGGGGTTGGAGCGCTGGGTGGATTGCTGTTTGGGTTCGACACGGCTGTAATTGCAGGAACGACGCAGCAACTAACGTCCATCTTTCATCTGACTCCCTTCACGCTTGGCGTTACGGTTGCCGTGGCGCTTGCGGGTACTGTGATCGGCGCGATGTGTTCCGGCGTGCTTGGGCAGAAGATTGGCGGGCGAGAGTCGCTGCGCATTATGGCGATTCTGTATACGATCTCTGCCATTGGATGTGCGTTTGCGTGGAGCTGGGACGCGCTGCTGGTGTTTCGTTTTATCGGCGGGTTGGGCATCGGTGGTTGCTCGGTGCTGGGGCCGGTATACATCGCAGAGCTGGCGCCGCCGAAGTGGCGCGGTCGCATGGTTGGGCTTTTCCAGATCAATATCGTGAGCGGCATTCTGCTGGCGTATCTTTCGAACTACATCATCTCCTCAATGCATCTTGGGGAACATCAGTGGCGGTGGGAGTTTGGTGTCGCCATTGTGCCGTCGATGTTGTTTCTTTTGCTGCTCTTTGGAATTCCGCGTAGCTCTCGTTGGCTGGTGACGAGCAATCGCACGGATGAAGCGCGTGAGGTGTTGGAGTTGATGGGTTCGCCTGACTCTGAGGCGGAGCTTCGCGAGATTATGGATTCTATCCACATGGAACGCGGTATGAAGAATGAGCCGCTCTTCAATGGCAAATACCGGCTTCCGATCTTTCTTGCTATATCGCTTGGATTGCTGAATCAACTTTCGGGTATCAACGCGATTCTCTATTATTCGAATCAGATCTTTGCTTCGGCGGGTTTTAGTTCGCTTTCGGGGGCGTTTCAAACGGTACTGGTTGGGCTTGTGAACCTCTTCGCTACGTTGCTGGGGATGTCGCTGGTAGATAAGCTGGGCCGGAAGACGCTGCTGCTGATTGGCAGTGTTGGCATGACTGTAAGCCTTGCAGGTGTGGCAGAGATCTTCTTTAGCCAGAGCCATCAGAATTTGTTGGTGTGGCTGCTGATGTCATTCATTCTCTTCTTCGCCATTTCGCAAGGCTCTGTGATCTGGGTATACCTTGCGGAGATCTTTCCTACGCGCGTTCGTGCCAAGGGGCAGAGCCTTGGCTCTTCATCACATTGGATTATGAACGCGATACTTGCCTTTGGATTTCCGCTTGTTGCGAAGAGGTCTGGTGGTATGCCGTTTGCTTTTTTTGCTGTGATGATGGCTGTGCAGTTTTTCCTGGTGTTGTTTGTTTTCCCGGAGACAAAGGGTGTTTCGCTGGAAGAGCTACAACGGCGTATGGGCATTGACTAAGTAAAAGCCGTTGAGGCAAGGGATTCAATGCTATCGCCAGAGCCAGCTATGATCCCATTGAAATGAAAGTTGGATGGAAATGAATATTTGGAATAGGCGTGACTTAGCGAAGGCTGGTATCGCTGCATCTGCAACTGCCCTTACTGGTGGGTGGAGTGTCAAAAGGTCGATTGCTGAAAACCAGGCGGTTGAGGTTCAGTATGGCGGTGCCACACTTTCACCAATGACCGCAGGGTCTCGTGAGCGGCTGCTGATGGATCGTGGCTGGCGTTTTGCATTGGGTCATGCGAGCGATCCGGACAAAGATTTTGGATTTGGAAAAACCTCGGAGCTTGGCGTATTTGCCAAGTCGGGTGAGGCTGGTGGGCCTGCGGGGATCAAGGCGAAATCTCCTTTTGACGATCATGTGTGGGAGATCGTCGATCTCCCACATGATTGGGCTGTTGGATTACCGTTTGTGCTGGAGCGAGATGTTGTTTGGCATGGTGGAAAGCCAGTGGGTCGGGAGTTCCCGGCGACCAGTGTGGGTTGGTATAGGCGTAGCTTTGATGTCCCGGCGGGTGATCTTGGGAAGCGTATCTCTCTTGAGTTCGATGGCATCTTTCGTGATGCCATGCTTTTCGTCAATGGACATTATCTAACGGCTAACTTCAGTGGATATGCTCCGGCGGTGGTAGATGTCACGGATTTTCTGAACTATGGAGAGAGCAACGTTGTTACGGTTCGCGTGGATGCGTCTTATGCTGAAGGCTGGTTTTATGAAGGTGCGGGGATTTACCGGCACGTGTGGCTGAATAAGACGGGACCGCTGCATGTAACTCAATGGGGAAGTTTTGTTCGGTCTGAGGTAAAGGACGGGTACGCGAACCTGAAGATCAGTACGGAGGTGGCGAACGATGCGCTGGCAGATGCGACATGTCGTGTGCGTGCCTTCGTGATCGATACCAAAGGGGCGACCGTTGTCACTGCTACCTCTGCTGAGTTGCGTGTCGAGGTTGGCGCGGTAAAGAGCTTTGAGATGCAGGCGCGTGTTGTGGATCCAGCTCTGTGGTCCATTGAGCAGCCAAATCTTTATAAGTTGGTTGCGATTGTCGAGAAGGATGGTCACGAGGTCGATCGTGATGAAACAACGTTTGGAGTTCGTACGATTCGTTTCGATGCGGACAAAGGATTCTTTCTGAATGGCAAGCCGGTCAAGATAAAGGGGACGTGCAATCATCAGGACCATGCTGGAGTGGGTGTTGCGTTGCCGGATCGTTTGCAGTCCTTTCGCATTGAGCGATTGAAGGAGATGGGGTCGAATGCTTACCGGACGTCGCACAATGCGCCTACGCCGGAGTTGCTGGATGCCTGCGACCGGTTGGGGATGCTGGTGCTGGATGAGACGAGGATGTTTTCTTCAGGACCAGAGGGGCTGAGTGAGTTGGAGCGGATGGTTCGGAGAGACCGCAACCATCCGAGTGTGGTGATCTGGTCGATTGCCAATGAAGAGAGGCAGCAGGGTACGGAGCGCGGAGCGCGTATCGGCGGGACGATGAAGCGGTTGGTGCAGAAGCTTGATCCAACTCGTCCTGTAACTGCGGCGATGAATGGAAATTGGGGTAAGGGGTTATCGGGCGTTGTCGATGTGCAGGGATTTAATTATTACCTTGAGAATATCGATGCGTATCGCGAGAAGTTTCCGAAGCAGCCGTTGATGGGAACGGAGACGGCTAGTACTGTTTCCACGCGCGGGATATACGCGGACGATGCTGTCAAAGGATATGTTGCAGCCTATGACAATAGAAAGCCGAAGTGGGGGGCTACGGCTGAAGAGTGGTGGAAGTTCTATGCTGCTCGCGATTGGCTGGCTGGTGGATTTGTGTGGACGGGCTTTGATTATCGCGGTGAGCCGACGCCTTACCATCTGCCGTGTGTGAGCTCGCACTTTGGGTTGATGGATACCTGCGGGTTTCCGAAGGATAACTACTTCTACTACAAGACATGGTGGGCTCCGGAGCCGGCGTTGCATCTGCTTCCTCATTGGACATGGCCGGGCAGGGAAGGCGAAGAGATCGAAGTGTGGTGCTACTGCAATCAACAGAGTGTCGAGCTCTTTTTGAATGGTGTGAGCCTGGGGTCGCAGACGGTTGAGAGAAATGGACATCTTGTCTGGAAGGTGAAGTATGCTCCGGGCAAGCTGGAGGCACGGGCGTCTGCTAGCGGGCGCGTTGTGCTGACTGCAGCTAACGAGACAGCGGGTGCAGCCAGCAAGCTGGTGCTTACTGCTGACCGAGTGCAGATTCAGGCGGACGGCGAAGATGTTTCGATTGTGACGGTGCAGGTTGTGGATGCGAAGGGTCGGCCAGTCCCTGTTGCTGCTAACAAGATCAGCTTTGCACTGCAAGGGCCGGGGCGTTTGCTTGGCGTAGGGAATGGCGACCCCTCTTGCTATGAGTCGGACAGGCCAATGAGCCCGACGACAGCAAGCAGAAGCGTGTTCAATGGTTTGTGTATGGCTATTGTGCAGTCTTCGCGTGAGAGCGGAGAGATTACGATTGTCGCGAGTTCGCCGGGACTCGAAACGGCGAAGATCGTTGTTGGGAGTTTGCAGTCTACTCCCAGGGCTTCTGTTGCAGTTGTTACGAATAGCTAACCAAAGCAATGTACGACGCCCGCCCATCTTTCGGAGATGGCGGGCGTTTTTGATTGCGCGGAAGAAGAGTGCAACTACTGATTAGGGTTGGCGCCTTCGCGGGTTGAGGCGATGGCGATGTTGGCCCAGTAGGTTTGGCGGTTGATGGTGTCGTGGTCGCCATAGGGGCCAAAGTACATCGTCCAGTTTGTGGAGGGTAGAGCGGTACCCTGCGGTGGGCCGGTGGTGACGGCAGCGGAGGGGTTGTAGCCTACGTCTCCTGTCCAGTCGACGACGGGCGTCGTCATGTTGTTATGCCAGACTTTTACTTCGCCGGTTCCTGGTGCGCCCACAAAGTGAGGGCGAGCGTAGACAACGAACTGTTGCCACTGGCCCGGGGGACAGGTGCCGACGGGGACGTGGATGACATTTTCGTTGGGGTAACTGCCGGTGGTGTTGTTGCGGATCTGCATTTCGCACGCGAAGGTTGTTGAGCCTGGAACCATATCCAAAGACAGTGGGGGAGAGTAGGGAACGCCCTGCCACCATTGCGCCAGAAGGATATCTACGTTTGGGACACCGAAGTTGCCGAGCATCATCGAAAAGCCGTAGTAGCTGTCTTGTGTGATGGGAAGGTAGCCGACGGCGATGTTTGCTTTATCCGTTCCATCATCGTTTGCGGGTAGTGGTGTGCCGGTGGGATGGATCTCAAGCGCGATAGCTGGGTAGCCGTTCCAGGTTGTGCCGTCCTGATAAGGGTTGAGTACCCAGGATGGTTGCGGTAGTCCCTTGTAGATGAAGCTGTAGTTCGTGCCTGCATCGGTTAGGTATCCAGCCGGGGAGTTGGTTGTTGAATTGGTTGTCGGTGTGAATGTGTCTCCGAAGCCTTTGATGTGCCAGTAAATAACGCTGGTGCAAACGGTTCCTAAGAGGGTTCCTGCTCTGGAGTTCAAGGTGCAGAAGAGCACTGCTCCGCATGCAAGTCCTGCGATTGTCTTGAGGCGATTCGACCGATTCATGAGTGCTCCCGATGCTCGCAGCCCGCGCAAATCGGCGAACCACAATTGAGGAGCTACGTTAGTGGACTTGCGATGGAGTTCGCAATGCATAAACGCGACGAAAAAGTGAACTATTCGGAATCGTTTGGTGGGAAGGTTCGCTAGGTGTTGTGCTGAGCTCGCTTGAAGCCGCACAACCGAAAAATATACGAAGTTGAGTGCTTGGTGTATTGCTGCTGGTCTTCCGTAAGCCTAGGATTTGGGCCGTCCGAGCACTTCGTAAATTGGCGTATCCGTAACTGGTTTGGGCGATGCCCGCCTGCGAGTACGGATTGTTGTTTGTTGCCGTTTAAGAAGTAACCCGGTTGTCTTATCAGGGAGATTCACTTGTCTAACTTTCCGGAGTGTCTGTGGTTTCGCACTGAATTGGCGGTTTTGTTTGTGCACAATTCAAAATTGTCCTCGAAGGGGGTAGGTTGCCTGTTTCGAGTTGTGGCTGTGTGTGCTCTTTTGCTTATAGCAATGCTGTCAGAGAGTGTCTCACTCCAGGCTCAATCCGTGCAGTTCACTCCGGGGATGACCAGTGCGGTGACTGGGCTTGCTCATCCTGAGGACGTGACCTTCGATAAGAGTGGCAATATGTTCATCGCCGACTCGACCAACGACGTGATCCGCAGAGTGGATGCTGTGACGAATGCCATGACTGTGTTTGCGGGTACGTTGACCTCGGCCGGAGTAACAGGTGACGGTGGCCCAGCAACGTCAGCCCTGCTGAGCGGGCCTGCTGCTGTTGTGGTGGATAGCAATGGGAATGTTTATATCTCCGACAATGGAAACAACAAAGTGCGAGTGGTGTATGAAGGCAATGCTGCCACGGCGTGCATGATCGAAATAGAAAACCCGGTGGAGTTTGGCTTGAGTGTTGGTGCGACTTCATGCACGGGTGCGACATCGGCTCCTGTGGCCGGTGATATCTACACCGTGCTCGGTCCAGGGGGCACACCGTTTACTAGTGGGTGTGTGAACGGTAGTGCAAGTCCTTGCTATATGGACTTTCCCTCTGCGCTGGCTATTGATAGCGCAAACAATTTGTACGTCTCCAACGCGCACACCAGCTTGATTGCCAAGCTAACCCTTGCGACGGGAGCTGCGACGCGGTATGCAGGAACAGGCGGTGGTGGTGCAACAGCCTATGAGGGCGGACTAGCGAGTCAGGCCAAGATGAATAATCCCTATGGCATCGCAATGGATGCTGCGGGTGGCTTGTATGTCGCGGATACTAAGAACTACCTCATTGAGTATGTGAATGCGGCTATTCCGTATACGTGCGCGTATGGGTCTGCGGTCACTGTTGCGCAGGATATCTGTGTCGTTGCGGGGACGGTTAATACTTCGACGGGTGTTGGCATGGAGGCCGCGAACGGGACAGCCAACAGCAGTGCCGTTTCTGGGCTGAGTGCTGAGTTTGACTACGTGCAGCGGCTCGGAGTGGACCGGAATGGTAACGTGCTGATCTCCGATACGAACGGGGCGCAGGTGCGTTCGTACAATCCCACGACGAAGTTGATTACGACAGTGGCAGGTACGGGGACAGCGGGCAATGTCGCGGGAGCAGCGCTTGCCAGTCAGATTAGTGGGCCTTTGGGAGTTGCTGCTGATCTTTCTAACAACCTCTATATTGCCGACGCAAACAACAATGTCATTCGCAAGGTAAATGCTTCGGTAGATCCGGCTTTTGCCGCGATCAATGTAGGGGCAACGGGTGTGTCGCAATCGTTCTATGCGCTTTTGAATCAGGCAGACACGATACAGAGTTTCCAGACACCCACCGGTTTCACCGACTTCACGACAGGGACAGTGAGTGGTTGTACGCTCGGTTCTTCCAGCGCTGCGGGGGTTATCTGTGGAGCGCCTGTTACCTTCGCTCCACTTGGCCCCGGTCTTCGTACGGCGCCGCTGACTGTGACGGATGGAAATAGTGCGAGCTACGCGATCGGTCTTGTTGGTACGGGCAATGCTCCGCAGATCTCGATTGCCCCTGGAAATATAAGTACGGTGATTGGCAATGGGACCGTGGGATATCCGGGCGGGAGTTCGTCGCTTACGGCCGAACTAGATCATCCTTCTGCTTCTGTAGTCGATGGTTCTGGCACGGTCTATATTGCCGACGCCGCGAACAATGCTGTGCGAAAGATTAAGGCCGGCGTGATCACTACGATTGCAGGTACGGGAAGCGCAGGTTTTGGTGGCGATGGTAGCGTAGCTTCCGGTGCGAGGCTTTCGAATCCCACGGCCCTTGCACTGGATGCGGCTGGTGATATCTTCATCGTCGATACGGGCAACAATCGTATTCGCGTGGTGTATGAGTCGAATGCTGCGCTCGGCTGCTTGATCGAATTGGAAAATTCAACGCTGTTCGGGTTGAGTGCTGGTGCTACCTCGTGTGCTGGTGCGACGTCTACTCCAGTAGCGGGTGATATCTACACTGTTGCTGGAAGTGGAACTGCGGGCTTTGCCGGAGACGGAGCTCTGGCGACCGCTGCAAATCTGATGGGTCCTGCAGGCTTGGCTGTTGATACTGCCGGCAACGTCTACATCGCCGATACTGGCAATAACCGTGTGCGGATGGTGACGGCAGCTACGGGGAATATTGTTACGATTGCCGGCAACGGTACAGCAGGCTTTGCGAATGGCACCAATGCAACTACCGCTGAGTTGTATGGACCTACCGCATTGACACTCGATCAAGCTGGCAATCTTTACATTGCGGACACGTTGAATGCGGCAGTGAGAAAGCTGGCCTTGTCTGCCGCTACGATTACCACCCTTGCGGGTAACGGAACGGCAGGCTATAGCGGAGATGGTGGAGCTGCCACGAGTGCGACTCTGTCATCGCCTTCGGGGATTGCGTTGGATGCTGCTTCGAATCTTTATATTGCGGATACGGGCAACAATCGTGTTCGGTTGGTTCTGTCTTCTGGCGGTACGATCACGACCATTGTTGGTAATGGAACGGCTGCTTATGCAGGAGACGGTGACGAGTCGCTCATAGCCTCTCTTGATCAGCCTAAGGGCGTAGCGCTTGATTCTGTAGGAAGACTCTACCTTGCGGATACACTCAACAATCGCATTCGCTTCGTCGATACAACGACCTCATCGCTTTCGTTCGGTACCGTCAATCCTGGGACGTCGAGTCTTCCTCTTACTGCGACTGCAATCAACATCGGCAACCAGGCGCTTATGTTGTCGAGCCTAAGCATCACGGCTAACTTTACGCAGCAGGCTTCGGGTGGAACGGATTGCACCGCGACCACTACGTTGAGCCCGGGGCAGAGTTGCAACGTTGAGTTGGTCTTCGATCCGCAGACTACGGGTAGCTTTACCGGGGCGATTACGTTTACTGACAACTCGCTCCATCAAACGGCGGGTACTCAGACTATCCAGTTGAGCGGAAGCTCTGCAGTGACACCAACAGGTTTGACGGTAGCGAACCTGCCTGCAGCAGTCGTTGCCGGGAAGGCGCAGAGCGTTACGGTTTCGCCAGTTCATGGGTCTGCCATTGTTACCTCGTACACGGGTACGGTGACGTTCTCCAGTACCGATCCGAAAGCAGTTCTGCCGGCGAATTACACCTATACGTCTACGGATGCAGGCACGCATGTTTTCCCCATCACGCTTGAAACTGCGGGCGCGCAGAGCGTTACTGTAGTTGATACATCGAATGCGAATATCACTGGGGCTGAGTCAACTTCGGTTACGGCGGCAGCTGCCAGCTTACTCAGTACTGTGAGTGGCAACAACCAGACGGTTCAATTAGATGGTGCCTTTGCGCTTCCGCTTACGGCACAGGTTCTTGATGCGTATGGGAATCCGGTCTCGGGCGTCACTGTAACCTTCTCGGCTCCGTCGACGGGAGCTAGCGGAACCTTTGCGGGTGGTGCGGTTACGGCGCAGGTGACGACCAATGCCAGCGGTGATGCAGTGTCACCAGTCTTTACGGCAAACACGGCGAGTGGAAGCTATGCTGTGACCGCAAGTGCTACGAGCCTGATTGCGGTGAGCTTTAGCCTGATCAACTCGGGCAGTGTTGTCCCTACGGTCACGCTTGCGATGAGTCCGACTGTGTCGAGTTTGTACTACGGCCAAAGTGTTGTGCTCACCGCGACGATCAATCCCTCCACGGTGAACGGCATTGCTGCAACAGGGACTGTTACTTTCTATGACAACTGCTCGACGCAGGGGCCTCTTGCAATCGGTACCGGGAGTATTAAATCTGGCGTTGCGAGCTATACGGATTCAGTGCCGTCCACCTGCGTCCATAGCTTTACGGCGAGCTACGGTGGAGATAGTAACTTTGCTGCGAACACGACGACTACAGCAATTCCGCTGACTATCAACCCTGCCACTGCAACTCTGACGGGGCCGAGCCAGACTCCGGTCACGATCAACGTAGGCCAGGCTGGGCAGATCAGTGTGGCTGTTGCCGGTGAGTTCAACGGAACGAACATTGTTCCACCTACTGGCTCGTTGACCTATCAGATAGGCACAACGGGAACACCCGTCGCTGCACCGATTGCGTTGGGCAATGCTACGCTCAGTATCCCCAACACTCAGGCGGGTGGTACGTATACCGTTTCTGTTCTTTATGCGGGCGACGATAACTATCAGGCGACCAGCCTCAACATCCCACTTAGCATCATCTTTCAAACACAGACGATCACGTTTCCTGCTGTTGCGAGCCAGACCTATGGGAACTCGGCTATTACGCTCTCTGCTACGGCGTCTTCTAATCTTCCTGTGACCTTCAAGCTTGATTCAGGGTCAGGAGTACTCAGTAGCAATACTCTAGCCATCGCAGGTGCAGGCAGTATTGTCGTTGAGGCGGATCAGGTGGGGAACAGCACCTACTCGGCAGCGACTCCGGTGCAACAGACTATCGTTGTTGCGAAAGCGGCGACGCAGACGGCTCTTGCTGTCAGCACTACCAGTGCGAACGCGGGGACCAGCATTACGCTTACGGCGACTGTGAGCAGTAATGTCAACACAACGGGTGGCCTTGCCGGGCCTACCCAAACGGTGGGGTTCTACTCGGGTACAACTCTGCTGGGTCTGGGAGCTGTCAATAGCGCGGGCGTAGCGATATACAAAACGACGGCGCTGCCTAGCGGTCAGGACTCTATTACGGCTCAATACGTAGGCGACAGCAACTTTCTGACGAGTACCTCTGCGGCGCAAACCATCGCGATTGCCACGCCGACTTTTACCTTCACGCTTCCGTCTTCTTCCTTCACGGTTGCGAGTGGTCAAAGTGTGAGCACAACAGTGTCTCTGACTTCTGTGGGAGGGTATGTGGGCACGGTCAGTTTTAGCTGCTCAAAACTTCCTGTGTATACGAGCTGCATCTTCTTGCCGAACCCTGTATCGCTTACGGCTAACTCCGCGGCATCTGTCTTTGTGGTGATCCAGACCAATGCGCCCAGCCTGGCTTACTTGTTGCTACCTGCAGGACTCTTCTTTGCGGGCTTCCTGGCGAAACGTAAGAAGTGGAATAAGCATAGCCAGGTCTGGCTGGGTGGAGTTCT